>PJUL01000073.1_pt1 | contig 135637 bp, 145 predicted proteins | sample 1512221 | NCBI WGS metagenome assembly PJUL01 (sample SAMN08177667, study PRJNA422409) | Feces metagenome, whole genome shotgun sequencing project.
TATTGCCGATGGTGTTCACCTCTTCCCATTCCGAACAGAGTAGTTAAGCCCATCATGGCCGATGATACTGGTATTTTTCCGGGAAAGTAGGTAGCTGCCATATGTATTCTAAGTCCTCAACAATTGTTGGGGACTTTTCTATTTATAGAGCGTTTCGGAACAGAAACGCTCTTTTTTTATGCCCGCAATCGAAGCAACAGAAAACACACGTAGTAGCAGCTCCGCCCTGTTCAATTATCACTTTTGACTACTAATTCATCACTTATCCCTATTCTCTTTTCCACTTATCCCAATCACTTATCACTATCAAATCCTGGCGCCGGATCTTTTATAGAACCGGATTTTTTTATATAAATATTGCATAAGTGTATTTTATTTTTTATCTTGTTTGTTGATAAGAACACTTTTAAACATTAACACAAATTTTATGTACAAACAATTGTTACACGCGACCCTACTGGGAGCTTTGCTGGGAACAATGACACCAGCCGTAGCGCAGAATCCTGCCAGCCAACCCGAATTCCAGCTGCCCACGGTAATGGGGCCGGTTATGCGACCTCAAAACTCCAGTAGCAGTACGATGCAACTGGTTACGATGCCATCCGGAACTGTAGAGAATTTATATATCCATAGTTGGGATGTATTCTCTTCACCGAACAATAGCGGCATTGCCTGGAGAAGAGTAGATGCTAGTAGTGGCTTTGCTATTGAAGACTATGTGCTCATCCCCTATGCGGAAGACATAGATGCGGTCATTTACGAAGACGGTGGCCAATTTTATGTCTTGGCAGGTTATTACTACAATGATGTATTTGGGGGCGTAACGGAGCATAGATATGATGTCTACAGGTTCGATCCTGGTGTTTTGACCCTTCTTAGTACTACTACCTTGAGTTCTTCGCCTGCTTTTGGTAGAATTAATGTAGATGCTACTATGTATGGCGTGGCGATTACCTGGTGCGAGCCGGGTGTTGGTATTTTTGCACAAGCATCAACATTTCCTTTCTCAGGATTTACATCCGGTCCGGTGTTACTGCCGGGTACTGCCGGCGAGGTACATCCTGATGTTTGTATCCGCAGAGGCGGTGGCGGAAGCTGGACGGGCTTAGACCTGCAGCTGGCTACCCTGGATAACTCCTTAACCACCTTATTTGAACATCGTGTGCCATTTTTCAACGTAGAAGCGGGTTCTTCTGCAGGGTTCACGACTGAATACGCGACAACAAGTACCGGAGGCAGGTATGCGCCACCACGTATTGAATGCCCGGATATCTGGGGCAATGGTCAAAGATGGACCGTAACTATGGGCTGGAACGATTATTCCGGTGGTACCGTTACAGAATGGGTGGATGCTGTTGTGATGAATGAAGATTTTTCACCTGTTCCTACATTAGTGACCGTATCCGCGCTTGGATACTCTGCGCCAGGCTGGGCAGAGCCTTGTGATCCCGTAGTTACTTACAACCGGGATGCAGATGTCGTTACTATAGGCTGGATCAGCCAGCAACCAACAGGTATCTTACCAAGCCCCTCAGATAAAAAGTACCTGGCTACGGATATAAGGGATGATGGGACAACATTCCCGGCAATCCTTCCCTGGACATTTAATATGATCTCCAATAATCCCGGGGGTAACGAAGCGACGCTCGCTTTCTCCGGTCAAAACTTAAATAGTGATTTTGACGGCTTGCATACTGCCTTTTCTCAATTTCATCCCGCTTTCCCGAATTATTGTATGAAGTATAAAAGCCGTCCGTTTGGCATGATGACTTTTAAAGATAATGCTAAATTGGGACAAGCGGCAAAGGATATAACGATCAGCCCTAATCCTTTTAGTAATGCAGTATCATTCACCGTTCCTGTTGCAGGTAATTACACCATCAGCCTGACCAGTATGGATGGCAGGGTAGTGTATACTCATAGTGAAATATTGACTCAGGGACAGTCTTTCAAAGTTGGTACACAAGAGTTGGCCGCAGGAACTTATATGATGAATATAAGATCAATTGAGAATAATGTTAATAAAATAGAGAAATTGGTTAAACAATAATCATCTTCTTTGTTGAATATTGAAGCAGGTGGCCAAAGGCCACCTGCTTTTTGTATGTAATCTAAAATACGTTGCTCCGGAATTAATGATGACGGTTATTGCCTGTTAAAATAAGTGTTTTATTTTATTGGATAATTAATCTGGAATGTTGCTTTCTTTTGTATACTTAGTGCTGTGTATGACTTAATGGTAGTTTTTTTTGATGCAAAATGTTGTATAAAAGTATTTTGTTTTTTATCTTGTTTGATAATAAGAACACTTTTAAACATTAACACAAATCTTATGTACAAACAATTATTACACGCGGCCTTCCTGGGAGGTATGCTGGGATCCATGACGCCAGTACTGGCACAAACACCTTCTATTTTGCCGGATATGCAGCTACCGGCAGTACCCGGTCCTGTATTGCGGCCCCAAAATGCGAGTAGCAGCACGATGCAAATAGTCAACGGAGCTACCGGTCCCGAAAACTTATATATCCACAGCTGGGATGACGCACTTGGTTCGGTCTCCAGTTCCGGGCTACCTTATAGCGGCATTGCCTGGAGGGTAACGGATGTGATGACCGGGGGCACAATTAATGAAGATTTTATCTACATTAAGTCCGCACAGGATATTGATGCGGTCATCTATGAAGATGGTGGCGCGTATTTTGTGCTTGCGGCTTATTATTTTGATGAAAATAATCCTGCAACAAAAGGACATTACTACGACATTTATAAATATGACGCCAGTGGTCTGACTCCGGTATCTACACTCAACCAGCTTGGCTCATCTCCTACATTTGGTAGAATTAATGTGGACGCGACTGTCTATGGACTGGCTATAACCTGGTGTGAACCTGGAACCGGTATTTTTGTAAAAGCCGGCGATTTAGCAGGCGCGAGTTTTGGCCCGAATGTTTTATTACCTAATACTGCTAACAGGGTAGACCCTGACCTATGCATCCGCAGAGGCGGCGGCGGCAGTGGTACCGGCCTGGATTTACAAATCGCTTTTTTGGACAACGGCCTAACCCAGTTTTTTGAATACCGCGTACCTTTTTATGATGTATTATCAGGATCATCTGCCGGGTTTACTCAAGAAATGGCAGGAGGCTCTCCGGGACCTAAATTTTGCCCGCCCAGGATTGACTGCCCGGATAAATGGGGTGGCGGACAAAGATGGGCAATCGCTTTAGCGGGCTATGAGTATAACTCAAGTACAAATGTGGCTACAGAATGGGTATATGCCATCGTGAAAAATGAAGACTGGCCTGGTGTGCCTCCTTTATATACTTACCCTACTATGGTAGACCTTAGCTATGTAACTTATACAACGGACTGGTTTCAGCAACCTAACCCGGTGATTGCTTATAATAACCAGCAGAATGAAATAACCGTAGGCTGGATGACAAAGCAGAATACGGCTGTCATTCCGGGTACTAATTCAGTTAAGTATGTGGCTAAAGATGTGAAAGATGACGGCTCCGCGATGCCTGCCGTTATACCGGGTTCTTATAATATGATCTCGAACGCGCCTTGTGATGTAATGCCTGTACTGGCTTTCTCTGGTCAGGATCTCCACAGTAACTATGACGGCTTGCACGTTGCTTTCAGTGAATACGTACCTTACCCTCCTTTCTATAATATTAAATATAAAGACAGGAAATGGGGCTTAAGCACCTTCAAGGATAATGTAAAAATGCCGCTTATTAAGGAGCTGGAGATCAGTCCGAATCCATTCCATAATACCTTATCTTTCGTGGCACCAGGTGAAGGCGATTATACGATCAGCATAACGAGCGTGGACGGCAGGGTAGTTTATACCCATAAGGAAAAATTGACTACCGGTCAGCGCTTCCAGGTAAATACTGCGGGCATGGCTTCAGGTAATTATATGATCAATATTGTTTCCCCGGGAAATGACATCAATAAGACGGAAAAACTGGTTAAGTTCTAATTGATTATTTTCAATGAATAAGGAGCAGGAGACAAATAGTCTCCTGCTTTTTATATAACGCAATTCATAAAAGCAAAGTTCATTTTTTCTATTTAAACAAAAATATTTAAATGTATTTATATTTGTATATCAAATTTATAGGAGAAATGAAAATTATTTTAATATTTTATAACCTTAAAAGTTTGTAACGCGCTCTATTGTTTTATTGTATGAGTTTTATGTTAAAAGTAAAGTTCCTTTTTAACTTATTACCATTTTTGTAATTCGGGCTTGTTTTTTTTCTTTATTTTTATTGCTTGTTTGTTATTGTAAAAAAATATAGAATTTAATTGAAAAAGAAAATAGGAATGAAGAAAGTACTATTCCCGGCTGTATTTGCCTTGTCTTCAATGGGCTTAATCGCCAATGCGCAGATCAGCCAGGGTGGATTGCCATGGTCCATAGTCAATAAATCGGAGTTTAATGAACTTCCTGTAAGCAGGTCCGTTAATCCCGATTGGCAGGCCTACCTGGCATCCGAGGCGGAAACAAATGCCAGCATGCTGGCACGTCCCTACATTGGCGGTTTAATTACCGCTGCAGATTTCGGGTTTCCTCAATCGGGTCAATTACAGGTATTGCCTAATGGCTCCAGGATCTGGCGAGGGGTGATTGCTGTAGCGGGTGCGCCTTCTATGGGCTTGCTGTTTAACCAGTTTACGCTTCCCAAAGGAGTAAAGCTTTTCCTGACCAATGAAAACGGGAAGCAAATCGCGGGCGCGTTTGACGCCACAAACAATGATCCTTCAGGAAAATTCGCCATTGATGTGATACAGGGTGAAAAAGTGTTTGTGGAGCTGAATATAGCGCCTAATACGGCACTTGAGGATATACAATTACATGTAGATGGTGTAATGGTAATGCACAGAGGGATTGAGCATTTAAGCGCCTTTGTGGATGTACAGCCATTTGATCAGATCGATAATCAATTTAACGGTTCTTCTTCGGTATGTATGATCAATGCTATTTGCCCTACGGGTGCGGACTATCCGAATAGTAGAAAAGCGACCGTACAGACCATTCTCCCGCTAACGGGCGGCTATGTAGGCTTGTGCAGCGGTACGCTGGTAAATAATACGGGGAATACGGCAGCGGATTGTAAAGCTTATGTACTGAGTGCTTCCCATTGTGAAGGTTCAATGACATTAAGCAATGCTGCGTTTAACCAGTTAATGATACGGTTTAATTTTGAACGGGCTAACTGTAGCAATACCGCTCCTACAAATGGAGTAACGCTTACCGGTGCAAACCTGGTAGCAAGGTCTCACCTGATCAGTGAAAATGTGAACGATATTGATGGCGACTTCATGCTGTACCAGCTAAGGCAAGCGATACCGGCTTCTGTAGGCGCCGTATTGAGCGGCTGGAACCGGGGTAATTCTTTACCTGGTACCTTAAATAGTCCTAAGAAGTATATCACTTTCCATCACCCGAACGGAGACAATAAGAAAGTGTCCGCAGCGCAAAGCATTTATTCGGATAACAGTGTATGGTCTGTATTGTTAACGGAGGGCTATTCGGCTCCCGGATCTTCCGGAAGCGGCTTGTTTGATGGCGATGGTTTCCTGATCGGGGATCTTTCTACAGGCGGTCCTTACCAAATTCCTCAAAACTGTCGTTTAAACGCGGATGGGGAAGCTACAGACGCGGGCGATTTCGCCAGCTATCAAAAACTTTGGCATGCCTGGGAATACAGTACGGATGGTACGGCAGCCAACAGGAGATTAAAACCATGGCTGGACCCGGCAAATACCGGTGTGACTAAATTAAGGTCTGTAACCGCTGAATGTGCTACTTTAACTACCGGCGGCGGAACCAATGACGGAAACCCGGTTGCCATCAATGATGTGGAAGCTGCTTTACTGAACCAGGTTTCCGTATTTCCTAACCCTAGCAATACAGGATTGGTCCAGGTGAAATATAATTTCAAAGAGGCTATGGACCTGAAACTTGAAGTAATTGACGTTACCGGCAGGAAAGTATTCGAAACTAAATTCAATAGTTTAAAATCCGGTAGCCAACAAGTAGACTTAAGCAATATGAATAATGGTGTTTATGTCATTAAGTTTATTGCCGACGGTGTTGCCGTAGGTAAAAAGGTTATTATTAATAAATAATTGAGCATTCCGGCATACCGGGATGTTTCTTTTAAAAAAGCGTAGCCAAATTATTCGGCTACGCTTTTTTTTATGGCACAGGCAACGAAGATCAGTATAACAACATTTAGTGTTTCTAAGCTTAACAAATTAAAAACAAAAAAGTATTCAATGAAAAAAAGTTTTTTAATTTTTTCAACCTTATTGGTCATAGGCAGTACCGGGTTGAACGTAAACGCGCAGATCAGCCAGGGGGGTATTCCTTTATCTCTCCGGGATAAAGTAGCGCTTGGTAATATACCGGTATCGAAGTATGCAAGTCCTGACTGGGAAGCTTTTCTTGCTTCTGAAAAAACGTTAACGCCTGAGCAAAAATTTAGCCGGCCATTTATTGTGGCCTTAAGCGCGGCAACGGATTTTGGGTTCCCGCAATCCGGGCAAATGGAAGTTGCCGGAAATGGCTACCGTATTTGGCGAGGTATGATTAGTGTGGAAAATGCACCTGCTTTAGGGCTCGCTTTTGATCAGTACGCTTTGCCTAAGGGAGTGCAATTATTTGTAACCAATGAAAATAAAAAACAGATTTCCGGTGCTTTTGATGCTGCTAATAATGATCCTTCAGGTTTGTTTGTAATCGATGCGATCCAGGGCGATAAAGTATTTGTGGAGTTGAACATTGCTCCGGGTGTAAATATTGATGATATTAAGCTCCATATTGATAAGGCGATAGTTTATCATCGTGCTATAGAGCATTTGAAACCTTATCTTATAGCAGGCGAATCTACTCTTGACCAGTATGACAGTCAGTTAAACGGGCTTTCTTCTGTATGTATGATCAATGCCATCTGCGCTACAGGCGATTATGTTGCCAATCCAAGAAAGGCTACGGTTCAAACCTTAAGTATTGGCGCCGGTGGGCAGGTGGGCCTTTGCTCGGGCACATTGGTGAACAATACCGGTAATACTGCCGGAGGTACCTGCAAGCCTTATATAACTACTGCTTCTCACTGTGAATTAACAGGTGAAACCAATAATTCATCGGCTAAATTCGCGCAGCTTTTGGTAAGGTTTAACTTTGAACGCCCTGATTGTGCCGGAACCGGCGCCACCAACGGCTTAAGCATGACCGGGGTTAATTTAATCGCCAGGAGTGCTTTCCAATCCGGCTGGGAGCAGAATGTTGCTAACATTAAAGGGGACTTCATGCTTTACGAATTAAAAAATGCTATTCCTGCAGCCTATGGGGCAGTACTGTCCGGTTGGAAAAGGCAGGACGCAGATGTGCAAACAACCCCGGGAGCCGGTAAGAAAATATATGGGTTCCATCACCCGGTGGGCGACAATAAAAAAATGAGCAGTTCTGCATCAACAGCATCTTATGCCTGGCCTTCACAGACGCCAAGTGCTGCCGGCACCAGGTGGGGGGTACAGATAACAGAAGGGTATGTCTCTCCGGGCTCTTCCGGTAGTGGTTTGTTTGACGGAAATGGATACTTGATCGGTATTGCCTCTATTGCAGGACAGGTTGGTTCTATTCCCGCTAATTGTAACAATGCCGCTGCAGGAGGTACCTCTCAAGGCCCGCCGATGAATGCGGTGATGTACCAGAAAATAAGCAATACCTGGGAATACAATGAAAATGGTATTGCGGGCGCTAATAGTTTTAAACCATTTTTAGACCCGGGAAATACCGGACTGGCAAAGGTTAATGCTGTGAATGCAACAACTTGTACCGAATTAACTTCAGGTGGTGGTACGGATGGAGCGGTTACGATCAATAGGGTAGATGAGCAGTTGGATGCCAATATATCTGTTTTCCCTAACCCTAATAAGGACGGGAATGTACAGTTACAATTCAACCTGAAAGAAGCGGCTGATATGCAGGTTACAGTTGTAGACGTCGCGGGTAGAGTAGTGTATGAAACCCGGCTTAAGGGAGCCCGGAGTGGTGTCAAAAACCTGGATCTTCAGAATGTGGCTAATGGCCTTTATGTAGTAAAGGTAGCAACGGCTTCAGGATTTACCGGTAAAAAATTATTGCTTAATAGATAATAAGTAGATTAGTGTTTAAAATGAAAAAGGGCTGGTTTTTACCTGCCCTTTCTTAATTTACGGTTAAAGACTTTTTGCTTTATAATTACCCGGAATACTAAATTGGAATTCAATCGCTCCGTCCACCTCGTGGCTGGAAAACTCCATATTCAGGATAGTAGTTTGATTCTTATTTTTATCTTCAATTTTAATATTCCTGGCTTTGGCGAAATTTTGCCCGGCTATTATGGTATAGTCGCTGTAGTCAATCGTACAGTTGAATTTTTTAGCTTCTGATTTTATCTCCTGTTGTTTTAAGGTTTGGGTTTCCTTATCATAAATCAGGATTTGCTGGTAGCCATCCTGCTCCATCCTGAGGACTATATTATTTCCCTCTACCTTTGCCGACTGTACTTTTAATCCGGCCATCACAGGATTACCGATCAGTAAGTTTTCCAGCATCGGGAAGCTGACAGGGGCATTCAGCTTTTTTATACCTTCTTCAAAGCTCATGTCATAAGCATTCCGGTTCAGGCGTTCTACCGCCTGTAGTTTATCTGGCGTGATTTGTGCCCTGGCCACCTCGGCTACCCCGAGCGCGACTATGGAGGTCCATACTTTTTCTCCTTTCTGCATTTTTAAATTCGCGGAAAAGTTTTGTTTCTGATCAGCGCTCTCATATTTCATTTTGGCTTTACCAGAAAACGTTTTGTAAATAAATACGCGCTTATAAAGATCTGAATAATCTTTAGCCTGTACCGGGGGATTGGTCACTACCGGGGGCTGAGCCACTTTTTTACTGCCGCCGCAGGAGGCCAGGAAGCAGGCCAGGGCTGCAGTAGCGGCAATTTTTATACAATAATTTTTTACAGTCAGACTATTCATAAATATTACGTTCTTTTATTTTCCGTTTTAAAAAGGAGCTGCCTTGACCGGCATCGTCAATGGCCTGCCATATCTTTAATGCATTCTCTTCATTGCCCAGCCTGAATTCTGTATCGGCCAGGTGTTCCAAAATTACGGCAGAAACCTGGTCCCCGGCTACCGTCACTGCCTTTTCCAGGTAAAATTTAGCATCTTCATAACGGCGCATTTTATAAAGAATCCAGCCATAAGTGTCAAGGTTATTGCTGTTGTTGAAATCCATTTCCAGTGTTTTCTTGGAAAGATTTAAGGCAAAATCCAGGCGCTCTCCTCTTTCAGACAAGAAATAGGCATAATTGTTTAATGCCATCACATTTTCCGGGTCTTTGACCAGCAAGGCATCATATACACTGTCAGACTCCCTATGTTGTCCCAGTTCATGATAATAATGTGCTATAGAGTTGTAAAAAAGGATTTCCTTTTCTTTTGATTTCTGTTTTTGTGCCAGGTCCAGGCCGGTAAACCCATGTTTTAACGCCATTTTATGATTCTTTTGCCATTCCGCGATCAGCATTTTGTTGAACGGGATATCAATAGAGTCCGGGAAAGTTTTTTCCATGTGGTTCAAAACCTCAAGTGCCGTGTCAAACTTTGTAGTATACATGTAATGCTCTAAAAGAGGGGTCCAGAGCACATAATTCTGAGGATGTTCCCTGATTAATGAGCGGAACATGGCCACACCTTGTTCTTCTTTGCCACCGTATAGATTCAGGGAAGCCAGGAGTCTTTTGGCAGAAAGATTACCAGGTTTATCCTTAACGATCTTTTCCGTCAGCTCCGATAAATAGGTTAATACAGAAGTATCACCACGGTTCCCCGACATATAGGCGCCGATCTGGTTGAGGATCGACAAATCTTTTTCCTGTGAAGATTCTGCCGTTTCCAGGTAATCTTTTAACTTTTCCGCAACGGCATCCACATTTCTCTTTTTCAGGTGATACCCGAAAATATAAGAGGTGACATCTTCATTTTTTGGAAATTGTTTTTCAAGCACTTTTACCGCGTCCGCGGATTTTAAAGGTTCATTATCCAGCTCATAGATCTCAACAACCTGTACCAGGTATTCAGGACTTAAAGGATAGGCTTCCACAAGTTGCCGGGTCACCTGCAGTGCTTCCTCCATTTTACCGGACTTGAGATAGACGGCCTGTTTCTCCTGTAAAATATTTTCATCATTAGGGCTGTGATAGCTTAAAAGTGTATCTAAAATAGCTATAGCGGCCTCGGTCTTCCCGGCTTTTTGCAATAACCTGGAAGCCGCAAGGTAAGAGTTCTCCCGGTCACCTGGATTATTGCGTCCGATCTCTAAAAATAAGCTGGCTGCGGAGTCATATTGTTCATTAAATGCCAGGATGCCGGCATAGAATGATTTCATCCATTTATTCTCCGGGGAAAGGGCTACCGACTTCTGGGCATCTTTCAAGGTTTCTTTGAGGTAATTATAGCGGCCTTTGATCTGTGCCAGGTAATAGTAAGTAGTTGCATCAGTAGAATCTAAACTATTATAATAGTTAAAGCTGACAAACGCGGTATCAAAGCTATTGCCCAGGTAGCTCCTGAGGGCATTAAAGAAAACGCGGTCATTATTTTGCAAAACATAGCCATCTATCGAAGCACCTTTAATTTCAGAAAGGTTCTGTTCTTTTACCCCGTTTTGCATATTGGCATAATTCGCCTTGGCCTTTGCCACCTTTTTGGATGGACCACATGCTGTCATGCTCAGCATAAAAACGAGTATAGCAAAATAAGGGAGCGTAAAAACACTCCCGGAAAAAGTTACAGTATGATTTTTTATATTGCTCATTCTTATTGTAAAAATGAATAGTCGCCCAGGCTTATGGATTGCGGCTGCTCCTGGAATTGTACATGCTTCCCTAGAAGGGAATTGTCTAAATGTACATTTTTTAACTGAGTGCCTTCCTGGACGATACTATTGCTTAACAGGGAAAATTCAACGCAGACCCCCTTTTCAAGGGATACGTGTGGTCCTATTACTGCGTTTTTGATCACCACTTCCGGGCCAATATAGCAAGGGGCGATAATCGTACTGTTTTCAATAATTGCCGATGGGTCGATCAGCACTTCCTGTTCTTTCTTGATCTCCAGCATTCTTTTATTGGTAAAAACGGTCGCATCCTTATTACCGCAGTCCAGCCATTCATCTACCTGGTCGCAGTAAAATTTGATCCCTTTGTTTTTCATATTTTCCATCGCGTCGGTCAACTGGTACTCACCCTTCATTTTGATATCATGATCAATCAGGTGTTGTAGTTCTTTATGCAGGTTAGCGCCATCTTTGAAATAGTAAACGCCAATAATGGCCAGATCTGATACAAATTCCTTCGGCTTCTCTACAAATTCCAGGATCTCACCGTCTTCTGCCAGCCTTACAACACCGAAAGCAGAAGGATCTGCAACCTTCTGGGTCCAGATGATCGCGTCTTTACTTGCATCAATCGTGAAATCAGCCTTGAATAAGGTATCTGCAAAAGCCACAAATACATTGCCGGTTAACAATTCTTTGGCACATAAAATAGCATGCGCGGTACCTAAAGCTTCTTCCTGGTAACAGATATGCCCTTTGGCGCCTAATCTGCCGGCTACTTCCAGCAACATAGCTTCAGTTGCCGGACCAAAGGCCGGGTTAATGATAAAGGCAATATTTTCAATAGGCTGATTACTGGTCGCTACAATGTCTTCCACCAATCGCTGCACTACAGGCTTCCCGGCAATAGGAATTAAAGGTTTTGCTGTAGTTAATGTATGAGGACGCATACGCTTTCCCATTCCCGCCATCGGTATTATAATATTCATCTTCTGTTTTTAGTTATATATTCTGGCAAATATACTTTTACTGGAGGAATTGACAAATTAGTATTGTGTAATAATTTTCTTAATTTGCATATCATGAAGAAACATCTGGCAGTATTGATTTTGTGCTTTCTGATCGGGAAAAATAGCTATGCGGCAAAGTTGTATATCCCTATGAACGCGGAAGGACAAAAAGAACACCTGAAAGCCTATGGCGTAGCTTTCGTGGCTTTACAGGGCGGCTTAAGTGTAGATTGGTTATTGAATTACGATGGCGGCGCTTTTGCGATGGACCAGAATGAGGCAGTAGAACGTATTTGCAAGCTCAGGAACGTAAGTTACCAGGTAATGGCCGATGCACAGTATGCCGGTGTGCTGGAGAAAATTGCCAACCCGGACTTCAACGGGGATATTATAAAACTGGAAAAAGTACCCAAGATCGCCGTATACACACCCAAATCCAAATTACCCTGGGATGACGCGGTGACCATGGCGCTTACCTATGCGGAGATCCCTTATGATAAAGTGTATGATGATGAGTTACTGGAAGGGAAGCTGGCAGAGTATGACTGGCTGCATTTACACCATGAAGATTTTACCGGCCAGTTTAGCCGGTTCTGGAGCACTTACCGGAATTTTACCTGGTATAAGGAAGACGTGAAGGTACAGGAGGCTATTGCCTTTAAACATGGATTTAAAAAGGTTTCCCAGCTGAAGCTGGAAGTGGCGAAGAAGATAAGGGATTTCGTAGCAGGAGGGGGCTATCTTTTTGCCATGTGCTCAGCTACGGACACTTATGATATCGCGCTCTCGGCTGAAGGCGTAGATATTTGTGAGGTACCTTATGACGGGGACCGTATGGACCCGGATGCCCAGCAAAAGCTCAATTATGATGCCTGTTTTGCCTTCAAAGACTTTATCCTGGACCGCGATCCTATGGGTAACGAACATTCTTCTATTGATAATACTTTTCTCAGGGTAAACGACGAGTCTAATGATTACTTTACCTTGTTTACCTTTTCTGCAAAATTTGACCCGGTACCGTCTATGCTGACTCAAAACCATACTACCACTATCAAGGGCTTTATGGGCTTGACTACGGCCTTCCGCAAGCCGGTGATCAAAAGTAATGTGGTCATTATGGGGGAAAATAAGTCGCAGGACGAGGCCCGCTATATCCATGGCGAATTTGGGAAAGGAACCTTTACTTTTTACGGGGGGCATGACCCCGAAGACTACAGACACCAGGTGGGCGATCCCCCTACAGAGCTTTCGCTACACCCGACTTCCCCGGGATACCGTTTGATTCTTAATAATGTATTGTTCCCGGCAGCTAAGAAAAAGCACCGCAAAACCTAGAAATATGCCCGGGAATGCGTAATTTTACAGAATTATTACACTATTAATTTAACTTTTTATATCAGATGAACAACGAATGGCCGCTTTGGGAAATTTTTGTGCGTAGCAAAACGGGTTTAGATCATAAGCATGTGGGCAGCCTGCATGCGGCTGATGCGCAAATGGCAATGGAAAACGCACGTGATGTATATACCCGCCGGATGGAGGGGGTAAGCATCTGGGTGGTGGAAAGTAAACATATCCATGCTTCCAACCCGGATGACGCTGATGCGATGTTTGATCCTGCAAACGATAAAGTTTACCGTCACCCGACTTTTTATAACCTTCCGAAGGAAGTGGAATACATGTAATTTTCAAAAGAAGCATTTCATTAAATATATGTCAGTAAGCAAGCTACACTATGTCCTCCAGTTAGCCGATAACGCATTGGTATTAGGCCATAGGATCAGTGAATGGTGCGGGCACGGACCGATCCTGGAACAGGATATCGCCATCACCAATACGGCATTGGACCATTTAGGCCAAGCCCGCTCTTTATTTCAATACGCGGCAGAATTATATAATAATTTAAGTATTGAAGAAAAGCAACAGGCTTTTGCCAACTTTATCCTGGAAGATGGTAAAACGGCCGATGAAGATACTTTACCTTACCTGCGCGATGCCTGGGACTATAAAAATATACTTTTAGTAGAGCAGGCCAATGAAGATTGGGCCTACACGGTTACCCGCTCTTTCTTTTACGACAGCTTTATGGTCTTATTTTATAAAGCCCTGCAAAGCAGTAGCGATGAAAAATTAGTCGCCATAGCGGAGAAATCGTTAAAAGAAGCCAAATACCACCTGAAATGGAGTAGTGAATGGGTAATCCGCCTTGGAGATGGTACGGCCGAAAGCCACGAAAAGGCTCAAAATGCGGTAAATGACCTGTGGGCTTATAGCGGTGAAGTATTTTTACCCTCAAAGGCAGAAAAGGAAATGATCACGGCAGGTATTGCGGTACCGGTCGAAAACCTGAAAAGTGAATGGTTCCATAATGTAGCCCAGGTATTGGATGAAGCTACATTGGATATGCCGCCTGTTGATGCCTGGATGCACCAGGGGGGCAAACAGGGTACGCATACCGAAAATTTAGGATTTATATTGGCTGATTTGCAATATGTACAAAGGGCTTATCCCAATATGACCTGGTAAAAATTATAGATTTTATTGATCGGGCCACCCTTAAAAGGTGGCCTTTTTTTGTATTATTACCTTATAAAATCCCTTGCTGGAACGTATATATCTGCCCTTAATGTTTCAGATTTTGCCTGATTTTTATTAATTTACGCACAGTTCCCCTCAAAAAATGTAAAATTGATGATATTAACCATTTTTTCCGGGTTGATTTTGGCCTTATTTTGTGTCCCGTTTGGCAGGCAAATAAACAAAAAGCTATCTAACTTCCTGTTTCTCATTCCCTTATCAGGGTTTATTTACTTTATACTTCAACTGCCGCTTATTTTAGCCGGCCAGACGAAGACTGTGCGTTATGAATGGGTGCCTACTTTCGGTATTAACCTGGATTTTTATTTAGATGGCCTGTCCTTGTTGTTCAGCCTGTTGATCACGGGCATTGGTACCTTAATTTTTCTCTATGCTGCAGCTTACCTGAAAGGGAAACAATACCTGTCCCGGTTTTACGGCTACCTGGGCCTTTTTATGACCGCCATGCTCGGGCTGGTGTCTTCCAATAATATTATTCTTTTATTCGTGTTCTGGGAGCTGACGAGTATCAGTTCTTTTTTCCTGATCGGGTTTGACAATGAAAATGAAGAGGCGCAGAAAAGCGCTTTAACCGCCTTGACCATTACTGGCGGTGGTGGATTATTGCTGCTGGGCGGCGTGATCCTGATGAGTAATATTGCGGAAACCTATTCTATAAAAGCGATGGTATTCTCGGCAGAGGAATTAAAAAATCATTCCTGGTACGGGTTTATCCTTTTGTCCCTGTTTGCAGGTGCTTTTACCAAGTCGGCACAGTTTCCTTTCCATTTCTGGCTGCCTAATGCCATGAAAGCGCCAACCCCGGTTTCCGCCTACCTGCATTCGGCCACAATGGTCAAGGCGGGGATCTATCTCCTGGCCCGGTTCACACCTATTCTTGGCAATACCGCGTTGTGGAACTATTCTTTAATGTTCGTTGGAGGGATTACGATGCTTTATGCGGCTTTTCACTCGCTTTTCCGGGTAGATATGAAGGGAATATTGGCTTATTCTACCATTTCCGCCTTAGGTATACTTGTTTTCTTATTGGGCATAGGGACTAAAGATGCTTATATAGCGGCATCTGTATTTATACTGGTGCATGCCTTGTATAAAGCGACCCTCTTCCTGGTGACCGGCACTGTAGACTATGCTACCGGTACCAGAGATATCCGGGCCCTTGCCGGTTTGCGGAAAGTATTGCTGCCTGTGGCTATAGCCGGTATTATCGCGGCATTATCCAGCGCCGGTATGCCTTTATTTTATGGCTTTATAGGCAAGGACCTTATCTATGAAGCTACTACACATAGCTTCAGTCTGGACAGCACCTTCCTGACTGTCGCGGCAATATTGACCAATATTTTCATTGGGTACTCCGGCTTGCTGGTAGGTATTAAACCCTTCACCGGCAAGCTTGGTGAAGCGCATAGCAATGTAGTTCTGCCCGGCTGGAAATTATGGTTGCCGCCACTACTACTGGCTTTGTGCTGTATTATTTTCGGCTGTTTCCCGGGGATTACCGGCGGTTTGATGAGTTATGTGGCCTCAGCCATCGCCGGCAAACATTTCAACCTGCACCTTAAGCTCTGGCATGGGGTAAATACGGTATTCCTGCTGAGTATGATCACCCTGACCGGGACCGCGTTCATTTATTTCAGCAGGCGGGTGACGAACCGGGAGCTGATCATTTTATCTACTTTTGATAAACTGGCGCCGGTTTACCTGGTTCGGAAAATAACAGATGGTTTACTGGCCTTTGCTAAAAAGTTTACCAATACCATGCACAATGGTTACCTGCGTAACTATACCATGACGATCGTTTTGTTTATGGTGGGTATTCTTTCTTTTAAATTATTGAATGGCACCCCCTTAACTATTGACTGGTATCACCTGTCCCCCATAAGCTTTTACGAGGTTACGGTGGCTATACTTATGTTGGGAGCGATCTTTTTAAGCGCTATTACTAAATCAAGGCTTACTGCCCTGGTTGCCTTAAGTGTGGTGGGCTATGCCATCTGTATTCTTTATGTAATGTATGGCGCGCCGGATCTGGCCATGACTCAGTTTGCTATTGACACACTTACTGTCGTTCTTTTTGTATTGGTACTGTTTAAACTGCCACCTTTTTTAAATTTTACTAATACAAAGATCAAACTGAGGGACGGGCTTATTTCTTCTGCATTTGGGGGCATTATTGGCTGGATCGCGCTTACGGTATTGAATGAATCGGTGAATAAAGAGGTGAGTCCCTACTATGCTGATAATGTTTATAAGCTGGCGAAAGGTAAAAATGTGGTCAATGTGATCCTGGTAGATTTCAGGGGGTTTGATACGATGTTCGAGATCATTGTATTGGCTATGGCGTCCATCGGTGTATATAGTTTATTGAAAGTAAAAGTGAAGAAATCAGAAAGAGAGTAAAAGCGGTATTATGAAAAATATTATTCTTAGAACTGCAACGGCTTACCTCATTCCCTTGTTGTTATTGTTCTCCGTCTTTTTATTACTTCGGGGACATTATCACCCGGGCGGAGGTTTCGTAGGAGGGCTTGTGGCATCCATTGCTTTTGTGTTACATGGTTTTGCCTTTAAAATGCAAAACACCCTGCGTTTGATGAAATTTCATCCCTCAAAGTTTATTCCGGTAGGGCTGTCGGTTTCCATTATCAGCAGTATTTTACCTATGTTTTTCAAAAAACCGGTGATGACGGGATTGTGGCTCAATAAACCTTTGCCGATATTGGGTAATGTAGGTACCTCTTTATTTTTTGATATCGGGGTTTACCTGGTAGTAATAGGCGTGACCTTAAATATATTGTTTACCATTTCAGATTCAGGCCAGCAATAATTATGGAGCTGTTATTAGTTATAATGATCGCGATTCTTTATGCCTCGGGCATATTCATGTTGCTGAGGCGCAGCATGGTACGCCTGTTGATGGGCATTATACTGATCGGGAATGGCGCTAACCTGTTGATATTCCTGCTGGGCGGAATTACGCCGGGCAAGCCCCCGGTAATCGCCGAAACGAAATCGGTATTTACTGAGGCCTATGCCGACCCCGTTCCGCAGGCATTGATCTTAACGGCCATTGTGATCAGTTTTGGTATCCAGTCTTTTGCCATCGTGCTCTTAAGGCAGGTATACCGGCTTTTGGAATCGGATGATCTCGACGATTTGAATACACCCTTAGAAGAAGATATATAGATGATACAGCATTTGATCATATTACCGGTTTTGGTGCACTTAATCACGGGTACTGTAAACTTGTTTTTCTGGGGCAAGCCCCAGCCGCAACGGGTCATGAGCCTGCTGGGGACTTTTACCGCCATGCTCATCGCCTTCGCCTTGTTTAACCAGGTGCGTAGTGAGGGGGTAATGGTAATGCACGCGGCTAACTGGAAAGCGCCTTTTGGTATCAGTTTCGTGGCCGATACCTTCAGCAGCAGTATGGTCCTGTTTACTTCCTTTGCCGGCTTTGCCGTATCGCTGTTTTCGGCGGCAGGGATCAGTGCTGTGCGGGCCCAATATGCTTTTTACCCGATCTTCCATTTCCTGTTGATGGGCCTGAACGGGGCATTCCTTACCGGTGACCTGTTTAATCTGTATGTATGGTTTGAGGTTATTATCATGGCTTCCTTCGTATTGATCACATTGGGTGGTAGCAAGGCCCAGATGGAGGGCGGGGTAAAGTATGTTTCCCTTAACTTACTGGCATCCGTTATTTTCCTGACCGCCATTGCTATTGTATATGGATTAACGGGAACTTTAAATCTTGCCGACCTGGCGATCACTTTACCGAATATAAAAAACCAGGGCCTGATCAATATTACAGCGCTTTTATTCTTTATAGGTTTCGGCATCAAATCGGCTGTGTTCCCGCTCTATTTCTGGTTACCTTCTTCTTATCATACACCACCATCAGCGGTTGCCGCGATCTTTGCCGGTTTGCTCACCAAGGTAGGGATCTACGCGATGCTGCGCATGTTTACCCTGCTGTTTCACCCGGATGATTTTATGACCGCTATCATATTGATTATTTCCCTGGGTACCATGCTGGCGGGAGCTTTAGGCGCGATCATCAAAACAGACCTGAAACGGATGTTTTCTTACCTGATCATCTGCCATATCGGTTATATGGTAGGGGGCCTGGCACTGTTTACCCAGGCGGCTTTAGGCGGAGCTGTATTTTACCTGTTCCATGATATGATGATCAAGACAAATTTGTTCCTCATCGCGGGGGTTATTAAAAAGATAAGAGGCACAACGAATATGCCTAAACTTGGCGGCTTGTACCATAGTTATCCTAAATTTGCCTTGTTGGTCGCTATTGTTATTTTTTCACTGGCGGGTACCCCGCCTTTGTCGGGGTTTTGGCCAAAGATCTATTTATTCCAGGCTGGTTTCGCGAATACTTCCTGGGCTTCTAACTATTATGTGATCGGCCTTATATTTTCCAGTTTAATTACCCTGTATGTGCTGGCGAAAATGTGGAAAGATGTATTCTGGAAGAAGCAGCCTGATACGCAGCTTCACGTACCGGACCATTTTCAGCCCCTGAGTTTTATGAAGAAGCTGAGCCTGATCCTGCCCATTGTTTTTTTAGCCAGCATCACCTTGTACATCGGGCTGGATGCGGAGCGGGTATTGACCGTGGCTAATGATATTGCTAAAGAAATGCTGAACCCTAAACCTTATATAAAAGCGGTGTTAGGTCACTTATAAAAATATTGAAATGACAAACCAATTGTTCACAAATATAATGCTGACGCTGATCTGGGTGATGCTCTCGGGCAATACCAGTATACCCAATTTCGGGTTCGGCTTTGCATTGGGCTTTGTTATTCTTTATCTGACGGTAAGAGGCGTTGATAACAGGCGTTATTTCTACCGGGTGCCGAGGCTGGTGCGCTTTATTCTGAGGTATATTTATGAAATGCTTAAAGCCAACCTGCAGGTAACCCGTACTATCCTGATGCGCAAAATGGATGTGACCCCGGCAATTATTAAATACCCGCTGGAGGCCAAGACCGATTTTGAAATTACCATGCTGTCTAATATTATTTCATTAACGCCGGGCACGCTGGTGATGGACATCAGTGATGATAAAAAAGTAATGTATATCCATACCCTGTATTATAAAGACAAAGATTCTTTTATAAAGTATATAAGATTGAACCTGGAAATTAAGCTATTGGAGGTGATCAGATGACGTTATATTATTTACTATATTTCTTTGCACTCCCGGTGAACTGTATCGCGATGATCCTTGTATTTATACGCATTTACAAAGGCCCTACTGTATTTGACCGGATCGTGGCGCTGGACCTGCTGATCACCATGGGGATCGGTACGATCGCGATCTATAGTATCATCACCAAGCAACCGCTGTTCCTGGATGTAGCGATGATCCTTGCGCTGATCGGATTCTTAAGTACTGTAGCCTTCTCTTATTACCTCGAAAAAAGGAAAGATAATGACTGATATTCTCTTCATCATATTATGTACGATAGGCTCCCTGGTTACTCTGGTAGCCGCGGTAGGTATTCTCCGGATGCCAGATTTTTATATGCGTTTATCGGTAACGGTGAAAGCCTCCACCATTGGCTCCGGTTTATTGCTCTTATGCGCAGCCATGTATTTCAATGTTCCGGATGTGACGAACCGGGCTATGGCCATTGTTCTGTTTTTAATTCTCACCGCGCCTGTTGCCGGGCATATGATCGGCAGGGCCGCTTATATGGGTAAGGCTAAACTCTGGAAAGACAGTAAGCTGGATGAGCTGGAAGGTATGTATGATGAAGACCATCATTTGCGCAGCGGACAGTCTAAAAAAGAGCTCCAGGCAAGTGATGAAAAAAAGGCTGATGTACAGCCTTAAGTAATTATTTCTTTTGTTCCTTTTGCGCTTTTTGAATGGAATCCATGCGGGACCGGATCTCGATGGTTTTCCTGATCTCAAAATCTTTAGCATTTTGCGCGGCTTCTGATGCGGTTTTCGATTTTATCGTAGAATCCACAATGCGTTTTACTTCTTCCTTGGAATACGTCCTGTTGGGCTCTGTTTTAGCGCAAGCCATAAGGCCGCATAGTGCTATCAGCAAAATCCCTGTCTGCTTCATTGTTAATTTTTTCAATTTGACCGCAAATTTAAAGAAAGGCTTAATTATTGTAGTAGTAACTTTGCAAAATTATCTTTAAAAATCAGGATGAAAGAACTACTCAGTTTAAATAAGTATTTCAGTAAATATAAAGTGAGGTTTGGCTTAGGCATCCTTTTTGTAACGATTGCCAATGTATTTGCCGTGCTGCCACCGGTGGTCATCCGTTCTGTACTGGACCAGGTGTATGAAAATATCGATCTCTACCGGCTGATCGGGGAGAGCAGTCTTGCTGAAATATTTGTAAAAGACATTATGAGTGTGGTGATGGTAAGCGGGCTGATCCTGATCGCTTTTGCGCTGGCCCGTGGCATTTTCATGTTCTTCATGCGGCAAACCATTATCGTAATGTCCCGGCATATAGAATACGATCAGAAGAATGAGATTTATGAGCAGTACCAGAAGCTGGACACGGCTTTTTTCAAGACCCACCAGACCGGCGACCTGATGAGCCGTATGTCGGAAGACGTAAGCCGGGTGAGAATGTACACCGGGCCGGCGATTATGTATACTTTAAACCTTATTGTTTTGACCGTAATGTCAGTCTGGGGAATGTTCCGGGTGAGCTGGGAGCTGAGCCTGTACTCGCTCTTTTTCCTGCCTTTACTGGCCTTCAGTATGATCAAAATTAACGCGATCATCAATAAAAGAAGCGGTAAGATACAGGCGCAATTAGGCGCGCTGACATCAGTAGCGCAGGAAGCATTTTCGGGTATCAGGGTCATTAAATCCTATGTACAGGAAGCCGAGATGCAGCAAAATTTTGAAGCGGCTTCTATGCAGTACCGGAAGAGTAATATTGCTTTGGCCAAAACAGAAGCCCTATACACGCCGCTTATGGGTTTGTTTATCGGCTTAAGTCTTATCGTTACCATTTTTATGGGTGGGAAAATGGTTATTGCCGGCCAGATCACCGTAGGCAATATCGCGGAGTTTATTATTTATATTTCTATGCTTACTTTTCCCGTGTCCACCTTGGGCTGGACCAGTTCTATGGTACAAAGGGCCGCGGCTTCGCAGAAAAGGATCAATGATTTTCTGAAAATTGAACCGGAAATTGTCAGCCCGGAAACCGCTTTCAGCGCGCCATTGAAGGGAACTATTGAATTTAATAAGGTAAGCTTTACTTATCCGCATACCGGTATAAAAGCCATTGACCAGTTTGACTTAACCATAAAGGCCGGTGAAAAAATCGCTATTATCGGTAAGACGGGTTCAGGTAAATCGACGCTTTCTCATCTGTTGTTCCGCATGTATGATGTCCAGGAAGGCGCTGTGCTTGTGGATGGGGTCAATATCAAAGACTGGAACCTGCATAAGCTCCGGGAGCAGATCAGTTATGTACCGCAGGAAGTGTTCCTGTTCTCTGATACGGTCGAGGCGAATATAGCATTCGGGGCACCTGATAATAAAGCACTCCAGGTTGAAGCGGTAGCAAAAGCGGCGCATATTGACCGGGAAATAAAGGGACTTAAAGATGGTTACCAGACTATTGTAGGGGAACGAGGAGTAATGCTTTCTGGTGGGCAGAAACAGCGGGTAAGTATTGCGCGCGCACTGGCTAAAAAGCACCAGGTGCTGATCCTAGATGACAGTATCTCTGCCGTTGATAATACCACAGAACAGCATATCCTGGCTAACCTGCAGGCCAATTTAAAAGAACAGACCGTAATCATCATTACACACCGGATCTTTAAGAACTGGGATTTTGACCAGATCATCGTGATGGATGATGGTATGATCATCGAACGGGGCACACATGAAGAGTTGATAGCGGCCAAAGGCTATTATGCCGAGATCTATGAGTACCAGGTGATGCAGTAATACGGCTCTATAGAACAGATTTAAGAAATACCCAGTATCTTTGCTTAAAATAGAAAATAAAAAAATATGCCTTCATTTGACATTAGCAGTAAAGTAGACTTACAAACACTGGACAATGCGATCAATACCGCCAAAAAGGAAATTGCCAATCGTTATGATTTTAAAGGGATCCATTGCGAGATCGATTTAGATAAGAAAAACTATGTATTGAAACTCGAGATCGAGAGCGATATGCAATTGAAGCAGGCGGAAGATGTGATCGTGACCAAAGCCATGCGCCAGGGTTTGGATGCTAAATGTTTTGATCTGACGAAAGAGCCTGCGGGACACGGCAAGTATTTAAGAAAAGAGATTAAGATCCGTAATGGCCTGGAGCAGGCAGATGCGAAAAAGATTGTTAAGCTCATTAAGGATTCGGGCTTAAAAGTACAGGCCGCGATCATGGATGATATTGTTCGCGTTACCGGTAAAAAGATAGATGATCTTCAGGAAGTGATCGCACTGTGTAATGGTGCTAACCTGGACATGCCCTTGCAATACATTAATATGAAAAGCTAAAGCTTTTTCACTTTTAGTAGCAGGGGCTTTAAATGTCGAGCTCCTGTTACCAACCGGTAACTAAAAGATTTTTTGCAGCCTTAAGGCTGCATTTTTGATATTTGGCATAGGCAGCGGCAGCCTGGGCTCTAACCTGCTCCCGGGTAGCATTGTTTAAATAAGCTTCCAGGGCATCATGAATAATATAGGCTTCCGGCGCCATTAGATGGGAGGACCAGAGTACCGGTTCTACATTGGCATCTTTTACATAAGGAGCGAAGAATCTTTTGCTGAAGCAGGCAAGCACAAAAATATCCCGTTTGATTTTATCGGTGTTGCGGAATGTTTCGCTGAGCTGGAAATCCATCAGGCCATCATGGCCTATATAGGCCAATGCAGCCGCATGGCCTTTTATGCCCAAAGCCCTATTGGCTGCCAGTACCGTATCTTTAATGATGCCGGCACTATTGTTGAGCAAATCAATGGTGCATTGCTTGATGTATTTCCCATTATAGGCGTCCGCCACCAGGTATACTTCTTTATGTTGCTTATGCCTGAATATCAAACGTTCCAGTATAGTGTCATTGAGCTTGCGGGCGCTGATTAATTCCCAGTTTTTGCTTTTCCTGAAAAAAGTTTTGATCCCGAAAGCCGCGCCCCAGTAAAGGTTGGAGCCAGGATCCTGGCCATTGCCGATTTTTTCCGGGACGGGAACAATGCCCTGGTATTTATTATCACAAAGCGCGACTTGCAGGTAGATCGTTTTAGTAGCGGAATCAAATGCAGGTGGTGCCCCAGGTTCTGTTTGATTATTGGTGTGAGCTGCGGGAGGCGGTGTCCCGCCCAAACATCCTGAAAAGGTTAAGACAAGGAATACAGCGGTAATGAACGTGATTTTTTTCATAAAGTGTTCAATGGATTAATTGAAGACGGGATTTTTTATTAATTCCATAAAATAATTCCGATCCCAGAAATTGCCACTACATTTGAACAAAAATTCCAGGTATGGATAAGCGGTTCCCGGTATCAATCAAGGGAGTATTAACAGTAGCCGGTAAATTTGTTTTGCTTAGAAATGAGCGGGACGAATGGGAATTGCCAGGTGGCAGGATAGACCCCGGAGAGTCACCGGAACTTTGTGTGGTACGGGAGATAGAGGAGGAACTTGCTATTCAGGCTGAAGTAGCCGGTATTTTAGATACCTGGCTTTTTGAAGTTTTGCCTGGTAAGCATGTATTTATCGCGACTTATGCCTGTACTACGAAAGAAAGCGTTGCGGAGATACTGCAAATCAGTCACGAGCACAAAGAAGTTGGACTGTTCAGCCTGGCAGCAGCTTTAGGCTTAAATATGCCTGATGGCTATAAAGCTTCCTTGAAAAGATATGTAGCCGCATATGGCGAAAATAAAGAAGCAAGTTTGTAAGAACAAACTTGCTTCCCGAAAAAATGTATTGAATAAGATTAAGCTTCTTGCTTAACACCGAATTTTACTTTATAATCTTCGATAGCTTGTATTAAAATCTTACGTGCAGCTGCCGCATCTTCAAACGCTTCGATCTTAACTTCTTTATTTTCCAGGCGTTTGTATTCTTCAAAGAATTGTCTTACTTCTTTCAGTAAATGTTGTGGTAATTCGCTGATATCATTGTAGTGATTTACACTCATGTCATCGGTACATACAGCGATCAGTTTATCATCTGCCTCGCCCTGGTCGACCATGCGCATGACTCCGATTATTTTAGCATTTACCAGGCACATGGAAGGGATGTCCACCTGCGATAATACCAGGATATCCAGCGGATCATTGTCATCACAATAAGTTTGCGGGATAAAGCCATAGTTGAGCGGGTAATATACAGAATGATATAAAACGCGATCCAGGCGAAGCATGCCTGTTTCTTTATCTAATTCAAACTTACCTCTGGATCCTCTCGGGATTTCAATGATTGCGTCTACTATTTCTGGGGCTTTGTCGCCGTAGCTTACGGAGTGCCAAGGATTAAATTGCATAGTTGTTTTTTAAAATTTGTGCAAAATTAAGAAAGCTGGATTAAAAATGTATGATTTTATTTTAAATTAATCACAGCGTCTCCCATAGAGGGCACATAAGGGTTACTTTGCCGCCATAATTCAAATTTCTGGTATTCCGCTTTAAACTGGTTCACCCAGGCGCTGAATTCCTGCGAATTTTCTATTGCCCCGAACAGCCATTGGTTATAAGCCGGGTAAAAACCGCTTTTCATCAGGCGGCTCTGGTAGCTGATGATCGACTGAGGGAATCGCTGCTCAAAACGATTATGCCAATAGATCAGGAAGCGTGTTCTCAGCATACTCACATTATCCGTATTAAAACCATCGCTTATCGCGCTCATATTGGCATTGATGGTTTCCTGGAAAGCTTCTTCAAAGCTTAATTTACTTTGCTGGTTCTGTTGTACGTTCTTGTTAAAAGCAGGAATGGCATCATCCGTTTGCGTAGTGAACACTTTTTTATAAGCTTCAAATAATACTTTACGCATATCTACTGTCTTCGGCGATTGTGCTTCCAGGTTGATGAACTTTTCGGCATAGATAATGCACCAGACGTAATTGCCATCCTGGAATAAGGCTTTGGCTGCATTATAGTAATTGGTGGGATAATTAGGTTCTACAGCAATCCCGTTGATCCATTCTTTTAAGGGCGCTTTGTTTGATTTTGATTCCGTACTTAAGATGTTGCCTTTGGTATTGTATAAAACACCTTCCTTGGGGAATTTTTCCAGGCCGGAGTTGACAATTTTTTTTGCTTTTGAATTTTTACCATCGGCCTGTTCGATAGCGGCCGCGATCTGGTAACATTGGGCATCTGCCATAGCAGAGGATACTACCGGCGTGATGATCTCCCGTGCCTGCGCAAAATCTCTTTTCAGGAAATAGGCATAAGCCAGGTCCTTTCTGAGCGCGATATTGTCCGGGGACATCCTGATGGCCTGCTTGTACATGGATATGGCCTGCTCGTAATCTCCTTTATCCAGGAAATTACCAGCACTTTTAATAATTTGTAGTAATTCAGGGGAATCACCTGCGGACTGGGCTTTAACCCCACCCGGCATAAGGCAGGTGACCAGGGCAATACCTGTAATGATCTTTTTCCAATTCATATTGGTTGCAAATCTAATTTATTTAGGCTTAATTTTTGTCTTATACGGGCAGCTTTAAGAATTTATATGATTTTAAGCGCCGCTTAATTACCTTTAAACTATAAAATTCATGCATAATGAGTAAACAGGCTTATTTTACCAGCGATCTCAGCAAAAAGGAGTTCCCGGTAGCAGAACGGATTACCGCGGCTATTATTAACCCGAAAGTGTTGTCGCTCATACACAATGAATACCCGGATTTTAATACGACAAAATTCCTGGCACTCAGTGAGCTGAATGATTACCGTCAAAAATATATTGCCGAGAGCCTGCGGACAGAAATAGGTGCTTTGACTGAGCTGGAACAAAAGGTTTTGGATACGGTGAGTGATTCCGGAATTATCAGTAAAGTGACCGAAGAAGAACTGGCCGGGTCAGACGGCTTTCCGCAGCGGTTGGCCGACCGGGTAGCGCGTTTCGGGGGAAGCTGGACTTTTATTTTGTCCTTTATGGGGTTCCTGGTATTGTGGATAGCTGCCAATGCTTTCCTCTTACACAACAAAGGTTTTGATCCTTACCCCTTCATTTTGTTGAACCTGTTCCTTTCCTGCCTGGCCGCTTTACAGGCCCCGGTGATCATGATGAGCCAGAACCGGCAGGAAGAAAAGGACCGTGACCGGGCAAAAAAAGACTATATCATTAACCTGAAATCGGAGGTCGAGATCCGCGGGTTGCATGAGAAATTAGACCACCTGCTGATTCACCAGCAGCAACATTTACTCGAAATACAACAAATGCAGATTGAATTGCTGCAGGATATATTGACCCGGGTCGAAAAGAAACCGCATTAACTTATCCACTGATGTGGGTATTCTATGCTGCCGGGAGCCGGCTATGCCGGCAATATTGTGTAAATTGCCATTGATTTTTTCATATAAATTAATAGAGGGAAAAGAATGAACAGAGTGCATATTGTAGTGGGCGATCATGCCGCGGCAACGTTACAAACGGCGTTTGACAGTATAGAAAACAGCGATACTATTTTTGTAGTAAAAGATGTGTTCAACGTAGGTCCCTTACGTTCAGAAGAATTGCCTTTTTCCTTATTACGGGCCGGCTTCTGGCAGGAGGTGACGGGGGCAGAGCAGGTGGAGGTGAATGACCTGGAGCGCCTTATGGAGCTTTCCACGCAATTGACTAATGCTGAGGTAGACGAGGTGTGCTTCTGGATGTCCGGTATCCCGGCTGAATTGTGTACTTATTTCTGGTTATTACATTTCCTGAAGAAACATTTAGGTAAATTCTATATTATCAATATCAGCGGGCTGCCCTTTATTGATGATGAAGGAAAATTATTTTACCCAGAAGGGATTGCCAGCCTGCCGCAGCGGCAGGTGTTGAAAGCGCTTAAACTGGCGCGTGTAGTCACTCCTTCAGAATGGGAAACAGATGGTGATGAGTGGAAGCGCCTGATCGGTGAGCCGGAAACCGGTATCCGGATCAGTACCGGGTCTAAACAGATCGTAGGTAAGCCGATTGATTTTTATGATAAGCACCTGGTAGACCTTGCCGGTAACAATAACCAGAAAATATCGAAACTGGTGGGTAACGCGATCCAGAAGCATAAAATATTTACCGGGGATACTTTCCTTGTCTGGCGACTGCAACAATTGGCAGCGACACAGCAACTATCCCTCAATAAAGACAGTGTAAAACTTTATGTGGCCGGTACCCATGAGGGCGCCGATTTATTTCAAACAGACAATCCTGAAGAAAATGGTTAAGCTTACAGAGCTGGATAAGATCGGCTATAGCGACAGCGGCTATACTTATGAGTACTTTCATGAGCGCATGGGGCGGCACCTGATCCTTTTCCGGAAGGCCGGCAGCATTAGCGGTAATCATTACCACAAAGGCCTTTCCCTGAACAAGAATCCGGAGATCCTGGTTTTGCTTTCCGGGGTAGCCACTTTATCTTATAAAGAAGTGCAGGGTGGAGTGATGAAAAGTGTACAATTATCGGTACCCACACAAATAGAGATCAGCCCTTATATATGGCATGAATTGTATTGTCATACTGATTGTACTTTAATTGAGCTCTGCTCGATTTCAGAACATGAAGCCGATACCTTTAAAGATTAAAGAGCCCGCATCACCGCGACAAACATACAATCGGCCTGCTCGGGAATGCCGTTAATGAGTTCCTGATGCAGGAGCTGCAAATACGGGTTTTCGTTCAGCAATTTTGCTACTACAGTTTCGTTTTCTTCCCTGAATACCGAGCAGGTGATGTAGACATAATGCCCGCCGGGCTTTACTTTTTTACAGGCATTGTTCGCAATGGTATATTGAAGCGCTGCGAATTCCCGGGTATTATTTTCTTCGAAAAAATAAAACTGTTCGGGAGTCCGGGCCCAGGTGCCACTACCCGTGCAAGGTACGTCGGAGAGCACCAGGTCAAAGGTTGCGTTTAATGGGTTTGTCTGTTCTGTTTCAGCGGCATTAAGAAGTTGGGTTTGTACTTGTTTGTGTCCATATAATTTCGCTCTTTCCCGGAGGTTATGGAGGATTCCCGGTCTTATATCAGTACACAATATGTTGCTTTCTTTTAAATGGTCTTTCAGTAAAAGCATTTTTCCACCTGCACCGGAGCAGGTGTCCCAGATATTTAAAGGTTGATTAGCGTTATTGCCGGCTATTTTAAAATAGGTTTCCAGGCTTCTTTGAGAGCTGTAATCCTGGATTACATAGAGGGTTTGCGGCAAAATATCGGACAGGTTGATACCATTAGTAAGACTTATGGTTTGCGGGGCCGGTTTTTGAAAATCAATATTATTTTCCTGAAGGATATGCTCGATAAGCGCATTGTTTTTCCTTACCCGGATAAACATTCTAGGCAGGGTAAGCAGGCTTTTAAACCAGGATGATTTATCGAGTTGCTCCGATAATACTGTTGCGGAAAAACTGTGTTCCCAATCAATGTCAACCGGTTGTGGATCAAGCTGGGCAACGATCCTGGCGATTTGCAGGTTTTCTGTAAGCCTGTCTGCTAATGCCCGGCCGATGATCGGCCATATTTTCTGTTGCGGGGTTTCCACAAAGCGGGCAAGCCTGTAATAGCTGTATACGGCATCGGAAATAGCCCGGCGGTCCCGGGAGCCTAATTTAGGCCGGCTTTTAAAAAATGATTTCAGGAAATGGGATAAAGGAAGTGTGCCATTATACGTTGCAATGACTTCTTCTATCGCGATCTGTAAAAACTTCATGAAAATATCTCTACTACCTGCCGGTACCTGCTTTGAAGTTAAAGGTTAATATACCGCTTTGCTCCACGGCACCCGGCTTTTTATTGAACTTGATAGCCTTGACCTTTTGTTCTGCAATAGCTCTCAATGTTGCATTACCACTAGACTGGATGTTGTACCTGATAATATTACCTTCCTGGTTTATCCATACTTTTATCGTTACCCGGCCGCCGTCTTTAAATTCAGCTTGGGGACTTGGGTAGCGCTCTATTTTACGGCCGGTGATGCCACCGGAGAAGTTAACGCTGTTAGGATCACCTCCTGGCTGGCCTTTCAGGCCGTTACCTTGCCCATCGCCACGGTTGCGGGAGCCGGGCGCATTTTCAGGTGCGCCATTGCCACCGGTACCGGAAGCCTTGTCAAGTGTATATTTTGCCTGTGGCGCCGCCGTACGGTTGTTGCTGGATGAATTGTTATTGCTGGTATTATTGCGCCTGTTGTTCGTATTGTTGGCAGTATGCTGGTTACGGGAGCTGGTATTCCGGTTATTGGTTACCGTATTCGGTTTCGGGTTGTTGGGATTTCCAGATCTGCGTAATACCGGTGCGGCTGTAGGATGATCTACCGCGGCCACATCATCATGCTCTTCGTCTTCCTGTGGAATTTCGGTCTGGTTAGCGGCTTCCGCGCCACCGGTATTACCGCCCGCATCACCGGATGGGGTAGCTGGGGGGGCGGGCATACCCATTACCATTTCTGGTGGTTCGATACCGAAACCATCGGCATCTACGCCTAAAGCGACTGTTTCCAGCTCGATCAGTTCTTCCGGCGGCGGAGCCGGTAAAGCTACCGATTCATATTTTACAAAAAAGAAAATAAGCAATAGCAACAGGTGGATGCCTATTGTATAGCTAAGTGCCTTTGTATTTTTTAACAGATTAAAGTTCACTCAAGAGCGTTTTAAATGCAATGATAATTAATTTATAGCGCATTGACCGCCTAAGTACGGGATTTAAGCGTTGTAATATCCTATTATAGATGCTTAATCGCTTCAAAGTCCATAAAAATAGCTTTTGCTGCCCGCTTAACGGCCTATCTTACAAATTTACTAAGTTTTAGTGGAGTATTTTATATTTCATACCTTAAAACTTTGTAGTTTTAGTCCAATAAAATCTTAAACGCAGCAATGAAAACAAATCACGAAATAGATTACGAAATTTTTGGGGAAGAAATGCAGTATGTGGCGGTAGAGCTGGACCCGGATGAAACGGCGATCGCTGAAGCCGGGGCCTTTATGATGATGGAAGACGGGATAGAAATGAGCACTTTATTCGGTGACGGCAGCGCGCAGTCTAAATCAGGGGGCTTACTGGGTAAATTACTGAACGCAGGTAAGCGTTTAATTACCGGCGAAGGCTTGTTTATTACTGCTTATACTAACGTAGGGCAGGGTAAAAAGAAAGTTTCTTTCGCCTCACCATACCCGGGCAAGATCATCCCGGTAGACCTGCATGCCTATGGTGGCAAAGTGATTTGCCAGAAGGATGCTTTCCTGTGTGCGGCTAAAGGGGTCGCTATCAGCATTGAATTCCAGCGTAAACTGGGCACCGGTTTGTTTGGCGGGGAAGGGTTTATTATGCAGAAGCTGGAGGGAGATGGCATGGCCTTTATTCATGCCGGTGGCCATGTATTCCATAAAGATTTACAGCCCGGTGAGTTATTAAGAGTAGATACCGGTTGCCTGGTTGGGTTTACCCAGCAGGTAAATTATGATATTGAAATGGTGAAGGGGATCCGTAATAAATTATTTGGGGGCGAGGGCTTTTTCTTTGCTACCCTTCGCGGCCCGGGACGTGTCTGGATACAGACCTTACCGGTGAGCAGGCTGGCTTCCAGGATCCTTACCTATGGTACGACTACCCGCAAAGAAGAGGGGAGTGTATTGGGCGGCTTAGGGAATTTGCTGGATGGAGATGGATTCTAAAGTTACCGTATGTTATAGTAAAGCGCGAAAGGGTTATTCTTTCGCGCTTTGTTATTTAAGAGTTATGTTGAAAGCTAGTGTGCTTAAGCAATATTCGGATTTGACTGGCCAAGCGCGCCGCTTAATAGCTATTCCCACAGAAAATCGCCTCTGCAACTGATTTTCGGTGTCCTTTTTGCTCTACTTTTTGGACAAGTAAAAAGTAGAGCAAAAAGAAACATTATACCGGCATTAACCATTAATCATAAAAAAAGATGTCTTCATCCACCGTCGCTTTCTCAACATGATGGCCGTAGTATTATATTTGCGGCTCACGCTTCAGCAGGCTTAGTAGGACAAAAATAGCTTTATATATCTTTAAACGAAACTTCGGTATAGTCGATCTGGCCGGAAACCGGGGGATGTAGTTTGCGTACTTTAATATCCAGTAAGCAATGTGGCTGTTGTTCCTTTATGGCTTTATAGAGGTCTTTGATGATCTCTTCCAGTGTTCTATGGTGTTTCCCTATCGTTGTTTTGATGAGCGCATAGATCTCTGTATAATCAATGAAAGGCAGGTTGTCCATATCCGTTGCTTTGGATACATGCACATCTACGCCGATCTGGTTGAGGGTCTTGGATTCCTGCGGGTAGAGCCCTATAGGGGCGATAAACTGCGCGTTGACTACGGAAACTGTGAGCATGTAATGAGATTAGTAAATAGAAACAAAACCTTCTTCGAAAATGGTACCGTTCTTATACAGTTTGAAAGAGTATAAACCCATTTGATTAAAATTTCTTTTATCCAAAATGACCACTTTCTCATTGATCCTGGGGATGCTTAATATTTTTTTCTTGTTGCTGTCAAAGAATTCCAGTTTATAGCTGGTGTTTAATGCATCGTTCAATTCTATATTGATATCCCCGGTAAAAGGATTGGAAAATACATATCTTGATTTGGGAAAGCTGAGTTCCTTAGCCTGGGATTCTACCACTTTTTCAATGGGTTTAGATTCTGCCAGCGCTTTATTGGCGGCCTTTTGCAGGTCCTCGGTAGATACCAGCGGTTTTTGTTGCGCGATCATGGCCGAGTCAACGATAATCGAGCGCAGGTTACTTTTAAAGTCCACACCGGAATTGAATTCCATGGTTACCTGGTACCAGTTTTTGCCGACCATAGGACGGGTATCCACAAATACGGCATTACCTTTTTTCGTAGAAGCTACCGTACCAATGGTGGTGAAATTTACATTACTGTCTGAAGAGCGTTGAACGGTAATTACTTTTACACCGTTCTCATAGGAATTGTAAAAGGTAATAATGTTGAAGCCATCTTTGGTAACTACATTAAAGTCGGGCAAAGGTGGCGCCATCATTGTTTCCTGGGCACGGGCAAAAAAAGATATCATAGAACAGCAGAGTGCTGTGAACAATAAACGCAATTTGTGTTGATTCATGGGTTCAAAAATAATGTAAAACCTTTGTATTGCTGTAGGGCAATTAATTTTTAATAATTTCTTAGGGAACCAGGTGTTGTATACTACGGTTGCCTTGCAGGCCGCCGGTATGCAGGGCAACAATTTTTTTGTCCTGCCAGTCGTATTTTTCGATGCAATGCAGCAGGCCATACATCATCTTGGCCGTGTACACAAAATCCAGGGTGATGCCTTGCTGCTGCCTGAAGTGGTTGATGAAATCAATGAGCTCCGGTTTATGTTTGCCGAAGCCGCCAAAATGATATTCTGTTTCCAGCTTCCAGTTCGTGTTGTCGCAGTGCTGTCGTATCGTTTCCTTTAAGTATTCACCCTGTTTGATCGCGGCAAAGCCAATTGCCTGTTGTTTTTCATTTAGTTGATTAATAATTCCCATTATTGTAGTGCCAGAACCTACCGGCAGCGCGATGATGTCGGTACCGGGCGGGATATGGGATGGGATCTCGCCGGCGCCGGCTATACCGGGAGTGCCGTAGCCCCCTTCTGGTATGATTAAATGATCCGGGTATTGTTCCTGTAGTTGTGCCAGGAACCCGGGATCGTTTTTTTGCGCGTAAGCGGTCCGGCTGAGGAATTGTAAGTCCATATGCCATTGCCGGCATTCCAGCAGGCTTCCTGTTGGCTGGTTTGCCCCTTCGAGTCCCCGTACCAGGCCGATACAGGGGATGTGGTGGTAATGACAGGCGGCAGCCGTAGCTACCAGGTGATTGGAGTAAGCGCCGCCGAAGGTAATGATGCCTGCATAGTGTTCTTGCTGCACCATTTCTATATACTTATGTAGCTTAAACCATTTGTTGCCGGAAACGGCAGGGTGGATCTGGTCCAGGCGCAGCAGCTGCAGTTGTAGGTTTCTTGCCGTGCAAAGTTCCAGGTCGATACCCGATAAGCGAATGTCCAGGTCCAGCTTAATAGCCATACTCCTTCAGGTAGTTGTCGCTTTCGCGCCATTTAGGGCGTACTTTGACGAAGAGTTCCAGGTAGACTTTCTTATCTAAAAACTGTTCGATGCTTTCCCTTGCTTTGATGCCCAGTTTTTTGATCAGGGTGCCTTTCTCGCCCAGGATGATCATTTTCTGGGTTTCCCGGGTAACGACGATGTCGGCGCTGATACGTACTATATGCGGCAGGTCTTTGAAGGATTGGATTACCACGGCAGTATGGTAAGGAATTTCCTTATCATACATATAGTAGATCTTTTCGCGGATCAGTTCGGACACAAAGAAGCGGGTAGGGCGATCCGAGATATCGTCTTCGGGGAAGAAGGGTGGGTTTTCCGGGAGGAATTCCAATACAGCCGGCAGTACTTTATCGAGGTTGATGGCTTTGGTCACCGAAACAGGAATGATCCGGTTTACTTTGATCTTCTCTTCATATTCCGCAACCAGGCGTTTTCTTTCCGCTTCGTCCTTAATCAGGTCAATTTTATTAATGATAAGAATCTTCGGGGCTTTGACTTTCAGATCCGCCATGATTTCCGCAAAGCCGTCCACGCTTTCGGTGGCATCGGCCATGAGGATGGCGACGTCCGTATCTTCCATGGCATTCTTTACCTGTTGCATCATTTTACTGTGCAGCTTATATTTCGGGTTGATAATGCCGGGGGTATCTGAAAAAATGATCTGGTAATTGGCTTCTGTAATGAAGCCAAGTATGCGGTGGCGGGTCGTCTGCACCTTTGGTGAGATGATGGCGAGGTTTTCCCCGATCAGGGCATTCATCAGGGTGGACTTACCTGCGTTTGGTGGTCCGAATATATTTACAAATCCTGCTTTGTGCTTATTATCCATTAGCTTGCAAAGATAGTCTTTGTAGGGAAAATAAAGATTTGTAAAAAAAAGTTTTGGTGATTCAGTTTTAAGCACTTACCTTTGCAATCCAAACAGCGCGAGGTAGAGCAGCGGTAGCTCGTCGGGCTCATAACCCGAAGGTCGTTGGTTCGATTCCAGCCCTCGCTACTTACAGAGACAACACGATTAGTGTTGTCTTTTTTTATGCGATAAATTTTTAAGGATCAAAATTAAGAGAGACCAAATTTAATAATAAGGGGTAGAATCTGTTATTGAAACTATGGCAAAAAAAAAAGGGGCAATATCGTTATTGCCCTTTCATTTATTAACGTCCCTGTTTCAATGTTTCTTCTATTTCATGACTGTAATTTGTTTAACATATTTTGCAGCTCCAGTTTGAACTACAATATAGTAAATACCTTCGCTAAGCGCTCTAGAATCAACTTTTAATGAGTTTACTACCCCTGGCTTTAATACTTGATCCTTAATATTGATTTTTGCTAGTCTTCCCATAGCATCGTATATCCTTATTTGTGCAGTAGTTTCTTCTGGCGATTGTAGACTGATATTAATGTTATTTGTTGTTGGATTCGGGAAGATATTTAGATCAAAATTATTTTTTAAAAGTTTTAAATCTGATGCTATTATAGATTGAGCGGTTATAGCATACTCATCACCTCCACCATCAGAAACGAGACGAAGTCCCAACAGGTCCATGTTTGCATTGCTAGGGATAGATAAAGTTACAGAAGCATTCTGAATTTCCATTATTCTATAGCCATCGGCATGGGAAATAGAATACGGAATATCTAATAATTGTCCACTACCTGAAATTGCCTCGGTGGTTCCTTTCACTACTATAGAAGTTGAATAAATAACTTTGGAATCATCGAATTCCTCATCGTTTTGTGAATCACGTTGCCAAATCTCGTAACGAATAAGCGACTGTACCGGTTCTCCTATTCGGACCTTACAATTGGCGTTTATGCCAACAACAGTAACGGTACGAGCTTGCTCATCCCATTCTACAGCTTTTTCTATAACATCTGACATTTCAACATTTGGAGTATCTTCCGAAACCGTTTGGGTAGTGCCTTCTATCATTTCTTCGATAAGCTCATTTACCAAAGGTGAAAATTCATTACCTCTGGCTTGAATTCTCCTTTTTACCCATCCTGCCTTTTGGCAGCCTATATTTTCTGTATATTTTGTCCATTGGCGTCCCCAAGACTTATTCACTTCAGCGGCTTGATGATAGGGCCAGCATTGATAACCGGTTCCCTGAAATGCAGCAAGCGCTCCCCAAGAATACAACCTTGACGAAGAAGCCCATCTAGGTGCGCCATCGCATTTGGTTCCAAAAAAAGTATTACATTGGCCATGTCCATAGGAGTTCAAGGTGGGTATGGCAAGGGCAGAAGTCAAGCAAGCAATCGTTAAAATTTTAGTCAATTTCATCATAATTATTGTCCGCTTTTATAGGAAAAAGCGATAAAAATTTAGGAGGTTAAATAGGAGATTTAATTAAACGAAACTTGAAACAGGTTTTTAAATGTATTCATTAATATCTATTATACATAGGATTGTAATGTTTTTCTTAAAAAATAAATATTCATTATAATGAAAATTATGTAGATATGTGTGTTATTATTTTAAATATGATAAATTGACTACTTAAATAGGAATTTATTAATGGGAAGTGGCCTCCATTTTTTTCAAACAGCGAGAAAGGCCAAAGTCATTACAAGAAAAAAGTATCGGTATTGTCAAACTTGATCGTTAAAGATTTAAGATTTGCGGGTCATTAGGAGCATTGTCGGGCGACCTTGAAGAAAACACGGAAAAACTTGCATATTTTTAATGCCAATTTGGAGCGCTCTTAACTATCAGGGGCGAGAAACATTTAATTTTAAATATTTATAGTACAATAATTTCAAACAACGATATTAAAATGAAAACTGCAATATTGCTTGTGCTGATAATTACGCTAAATGTGTCATGCAGAACCGGGTTTAAATTTAGCCTGCCTGCACAAGAATATGCTTCTAAGAAAAGTTTTAAGTATTATAAAGAACGCAAATGGGAGGCCGGCTCCGGATTGAGGACTGATGGTATATATTATTCCTATTTCCCAGATACTAATATTGTTTTTTATCGTTTTTTCGAAGACGGTTATTTGATTTATGATGCTGCTTTTAACAAAGGAACTTTGCAAAATATACTAAGCTATCAAAAAAAGCGTGTGGATCAAAATCCATATTTTGTTATGGGCTATTTTAAAGTGAGTAAAGACTCTTTGTTTTTTTCGGAAAAAAGTATTGAAAAAAAAGAATATTTTTATAATGCCACAATATTTAAGGATAGTATTGTTATATATCCTTTAAATAAAAATCAGCAAAGAAATGGATATGCACCGGTTACTTATAAATTTGCGCCTTTTTGAGGTACTTTTATGATGTAATTAAAAAAACATAACAAAATGAGCCTGTCCAAAAAGCGTAGCCTCTTATGTTTTTTGCTATTTTTATTCGTACCTCTCCCTGCAGGTGAGGTGTTCAAATATTCAATTCTCAGGCCAATCATCTACCTTTTTAAATGGCGCCATTTTGTTGATAATCTCTATGCCATAGCAGATGATCTAGTCATTTACAATCGGCCATTCTGGGGCCGGACTTTTCTTCTATCAATTAAGTTCCCTGCAAAGGAAGAACTTAACCTACATCAATGATCAGCATGGAGATTCAGTGTAATTTTGGTGTATGAAAAATATAGGTTTTTTATCATTCGGACATTGGGCTGATCATCCGGCCTATGACACCAGGACCGCAAGTGATACATTGCTTCAATCCATAGACCTGGCTGTAGCTGCGGAAGCAATAGGTTTAGATGGTGCTTACTTTAGAGTGCATCATTTCGCACGTCAATTAGCGGCTCCATTTCCTTTACTTGCTGCTATAGGTGCTAAAACGAAGAAGATAGAAATAGGTACCGGTGTTATTGATATGCGTTATGAAAACCCTATGTATATGGTCGAGGATGCCAGTGCCGCAGACCTGATATCCGGAGGCAGATTGCAGCTTGGCATCAGCAGAGGTTCTCCTGAGCAAGTTATCGATGGCTGGAAACATTTCGGTTATACCTTGCAGGAGGGTGAAAGCGACCAGGATATGGGAAGAAGAAAGGGTTTGGAGTTTTATAATTTACTGAAAGGAGCAGGTTTTGCTCAACCTAATCCTAATCCGATGTTTCCCAATCCTCCGGGATTGTTACGTATAGAACCTCATGCGGAAGGGTTGAGCGATCGTATATGGTGGGGCTCTGCTTCGGATGCTACTGCCGAATGGGCTGGGGAAATGGGCATGAATCTACAAAGTTCTACCTTGAAGCATGACGAAAGTGGTAAGCCTTTTCATATACAACAAGCGGAGCAAATCCGTAAGTACCGGGCTGCTTATCAAAAAGCGGGCCATACGCGTGAACCCAGAGTTTCTGTGAGCAGATCTATATTTGCTATCGTGAATGACCAGGATCGGTATTATTTTGGTCAGCAAGCGGATAGTTCAGACAAAATAGGCATACTGGAAGGGAGACAAAGAGCCGTGTTTGGCAGAAGCTATGCCGCAGAACCCGATCAGCTCATCAAAGAGTTGGCACAAGATGAGGCGATCAAAGAAGCCGATACTTTATTGTTGACCATCCCTAATACTTTAGGAGTTGACTACAATATTCATGTATTAGCTTCTATTTTGACACATGTCGCTCCTGGTTTAGGATGGCGTTAAGCAAACCTGGTATGCCTGAATGAGGCCGTTTTGTATAAGATATCTGAGCGGAGTATATACAGGTTCATATGCGGAATTAAATACTTTTGATTTATTGATTTTCTATAGCAGGTGTTTTCATTTTCCGGCGCTGTAGTATCATTGATTTATTTAATTTTATTACTTACATAAACCAACTAGAAAATTGTAACTCAAGAAGCGGAAATCCATGCTCCAATCGCTTAATTATAAATAGGGAAAACATTGACCATAAAACAACTACAACGTATTACCCTGGAGCGCCAGGGTTTATTACATACATCGCCTTTCGGAAAGGGGAAAAAAGCGGTTGCGCAGGCTATAGAACATCTTGGCTATTTACAGATAGATACCTTGTCTATCGTTGAACGGGCACATCATCATACCCTTTGGACAAGGATCCCGGATTATAAAACGGAATACCTGGATGAATTGGTAAAAGAGCAAAAGGTGTTTGAATACTGGTTTCATGCCGCTTCATATCTCCCTATGAGCGATTTTCGTTTTGCGCTTCCTCAAATGTCAGCGGTCAGGCAAAATGAAGCTCATTATTATAATGCGGCACCCCGGATGATGCGATATATAATGGAAACGATTGAGGCGGAAGGGCCAAAAAAGGCAAGAGATTTTGAGCATACAACTAAAAAAGCCGGAAGCTGGTGGGATTGGAAGCCTGCCAAGATCGCCCTGGAGCGACTCTTTTTGCAAGGCGATTTGATGATCTCGGGGCGTAGCGGAATGGAAAAAATATACGATATCACGGAACGAGTTTTGCCGGAAAATATTGACCGGACTTTTCCGGCCCCGCTTGAGTGGGCCACCTACCTGGTGAAAACATACCTGCGTGCCTATGGATTTACCACCATAAAACAAATTACACATCTTAAAAAGGGAGCAACTTTAAGGGAAAACGTAAATATAGTTTTGCAGGAAATGCTGGAGGAAGGCATAATACAAAAAATAGCTATTGAAGGCTTGCCACCTGTTTATATACAAAGTGAATTAACAGATAAAACTATTCGAAAAAATAATTCAACTATCAGGGTTTTATCTCCTTTTGATAATTCCATTATTCATCGCGATCGTATCATGCAGTTATTCAACTTTGATTTTCGCATTGAGTGTTATACCCCTAAAGAAAAAAGACAGTATGGTTATTTTTGCCTGCCCATTTTATTTGGTGACCTGTTCATTGGCCGGGTAGATTGCAAAGCGCACCGGAAAGAACAGCAATTTGAACTCATCTCTCTTTATATCGAAAACGAAAATATAGCAATTGAATTATGGGCAAAACCTTTTGTAGAATTAATGAAACAATTTGCAAAGTTTAATGGTTGTACCTCTCTTAAACTGACGAATGTAAGTCCATCAAAGTTCACTAAGGTGTTACAAGAAATGATACAAGCACACGAAGAGTAAAACTAAGGAAGGCTGGCAAAAAAAGGAAGTAGCATATGCCAGATGTTGCTGCATTTATTCGTCCGAAATAGCTGTATTGTTTTACTAAACCAATTTTACAATCAGCCTGATACTAAAGGTAATTACCAGGACCGCAACCGCCAGGACCGCTATTTTTTGCGGAATTTTCCCGGCAAGCTTTGCCGCGATGGGTGCGGCTATGGCCCCTCCTATAATTAACCCGGCAACAATAAAACCATGACTGACTCCCAGGGCGAAAAAGAAGGTCAAAGAGGCGCTCAGCGTTACGAAAAACTCTGTAAGACTTACTGTACCTACTACCATACTTGACTTTTTTCCTTTAGCCAATAAGCTGGAGGTGACCACCGGCCCCCAACCGCCGCCGCCAAAAGCATCTAAGAAACCGCCACTAAATCCTAAAAAGCCTGCTTTCTGTACCTTTTTCTTTTTTACTTTCTTGCGGAAAGCAATAGCTATTAGTCTAATGCCGATAGTCATAGTATAAGTAGCCAGGATGATATAGGTAAGTGTTTCATATTTATTGCCCAGGTATACCAAAAGCAGGGAGCCGGAAACTGCTCCTATTACTCCTGGAATTACTAATGATAAAAACAGCTTCTTGTTTACATTGCCAAACTTATAATGAGAATAACCACTAATACCGCTTGAAAACATTTCAGCCGTATGAATACTACCACTGATAGCAGGCAGCTTAACCCCCGCCAGCATCATACTGGTGGAGCAGACTACACCATAACCCAGGCCTACAGCCCCATCTACTAATTGTGCAAAAAAACCTACCGCCAGCATGATGTAAAAAATATCAGGTACTGCTGTGAGGGCTGTTTTTAATTCCTCAAAACTGATAAAAGAGGATAGGCCGTAACCCAAAAAAATGGCAAAGAATGCCAGGGTAATTTCAAAGGTCAACCGTTTGTATTTTTTCTTTGGGGACTTGCCGGATAAGGGTGCTGTTAAGGCATTGAGCGTTTCGAGTTTCTCTTTAAGATCACCTTTATGCGCTTGCCGGATTTGATGTAACTGTTCAATGTTTTCATGGATATCTTCCGGAATTACGGTTTCAAAATACTCCCTCAGGCGACGTGCCATCACAGGTGATTTACCATTGGTAGAAATGGCGATTTTTAAACTTCCTTTATTGACAATGGCGCCTAAATAAAAATCGCAAAGTTCCGGCTGGTCGGCCGCATTTACTAAAATGCCTTTCTTATTTGCTTCCTCTTTTATGGCTTTATTGATCATTCGATCATTGGTTGCCAAAATCAAAAAATCGATGCCCTCCAGGTCTCCCGGTTCGAAAGCTTTTTCTTCCCGGTTTATACCTGGAAACTGATCGAAAACCGGTTCATAACCCGGGTGATAAGATTTTGAAATGATATTGATCTTCGTTTCCGGGTTCTGGCGTAACAGGGTCAGCGTCTTTTCCAAACCCACATTACCTGCTCCCACAATAAGAAACTGTTTGTTTGCTGTTTTTAAAAATATGGGGAATAATAAATTTTCCATGATCTAAATATTGTAATAAAAAGAAAGCCGCAATATGTTCCTGTTGTAAAAGTCTGTACCCTTAGCCTGCTGCTGGAAAAGATTTAAATAGGCGATTTCAAATCCTGAATGCTCATTAGGCATAACATAAAGGCCTGCAGACAATCTATTTTGATCAAAAATATTATACACAATTGAGGTGCCAATATTGAGCATCACTTCTTCTTTTAATTTTAGCGTAAGTACTGGCAGCTCCCGTGACTTCTTTTTGATTAAAGGGATGTCGATACCTAATTGGTAGCGCAACCTAAAATGACTGAAGCTGTACTTCTTTGATAATTGATTATTGTCAACTTGTTTGTAAAACCGGCTTTCCCATCGATACCTATGTTGAACACTGAAATGTTTAAACACTTGCCGGTTACTCAGTCCGATTTCCAGTCTCCATTCCGGAATGGTAATGGCATTTTTAGCATTGGGTTTTGATGGCCCGTGTTGACAATGACTGATCCCCAAAATAGCTTTTGTGTCTTTTGATATATTGTAGAATAGTTGGTTTCTTGCCAGAAATTGTTGCTGTACCAAAGGAGCCACAAAATGTCGTTCCTGAATTTCACTTCCCAGTTGAAAGGATTTACTGATTGGCAAGTTTAAATAAATACCATGCCAGATTTGCGCCTGGCGCTGAACGTCTTTTTGCGCCCATGTCCATGAACCGCTGAAGCACATGATCAATAACAAAATGCTAGGTTTTGGAAAAATATTTCCGGTAACTGAAATCTCCCAGTGTTTCATTAGCCTTGCGCTCATCAACATAAATTTTTAAAAGCTTATCAATTTCAGATAGTATTTCGGGTTCCTTAATTTTCTCTTTATATAATTGATTTAAACGCAAGCCAAATCGGTCTCCTCCTATCATCAGGTTATATTCCCCTGCAGCTGTTCCCACCAGGCCTATCTCTGCAAGATAGGAGCGGCCGCAACCATTGGGGCAGCCCGTCATCCTGATACTTACAGGCTCTTCTTCCATTGCGTATTTCGATAAAATAGGTTCTATTTTAGACACCAACTCCGGTAAGTACCTTTGCCCTTCTGCCAGGGCCAAAGGACATGTGGGTAGGGCTACACAAGCCATTGAATTTTTTCTTATCCCGCTTAAGGGCAATTGAACCTGGTACTTTTGCAACAGTGCTTCAACAGTTGGTTTGTTGGCCGGTTTTATTTCACCCAGGAGCAGATTTTGATTGGCAGTAAAAATGAAATTGCAAATATTGAGTTGTGCCAATTCATGCAAAAAAGCTTTTTGCTGCGGCTTAACTACGCCATGCTCTACCTGCAAAGTATAGTACCAATGGCCATTAGCCAGCTGCTGCCATTCATCGGCATCGGCGCGTTCACTGAAGCTATAAGGTCGGGGAGCCTGTAATGCAAAGCCAATACGTTCTTCCAAAATAGTTTTGAAGGTTGCCAGGCCTAATTTGTCAACGGTGTACTTAAGCCGGGATAGCTTACGGTCTTCCCGATTGCCATAATCTCTTTGTATGGTAAGCACTTCATAACATGCTTTTAAAACATCCTCTTCTGAAGCTAAGTATCCAATAACAGTTGCCAACCTGGAATATGTATTGGCATTGCCGTGTGTGCGGGCAAGTCCGCCACCAATGGCGATATTAAAACCTTGCAAAATTCCATTTTCTATAATAGCGATTAAGCCTATATCATTGGCAAAAACATCTACATCATTAGCTGGCGGAATGGCTATAGCGATTTTAAATTTCCTGGGCAAATACCGATTTTCATATAAAGGATCCTGCTCCGCCTCGCGTTCATATATTTTCTGGTCATCCACAAAAATCTCATAATAGGCCTGCGTTTTGGGTAACAAATGTTTGGATAATTTATCTGCATAAGCATGTACCCGGGCATGTGCCGGGGACACTGATGGATGGGAGCTTGCAATTACGTTCCTGTTCACATCGCCACAGGCAGCAATGGCATCTAAAGCCGCGCGATCAAAAGATTGCAATGTCGGTCGCAACTGATGTTTGAGAATACCATGCAGCTGAATAGTTTGCCTGGTCGTTATTTTTAATACGCCCGTTCCATATTGCTCAGAAGTATCGTGAATCGCCAGCCATTTTTGCGCATCTATAAGCCCTCCCGGGATGCGCAAGCGAATCATGAAGGAGTATAGTTTGTCCAGTTTTTTGGCTGCACGTTCGGCCCTCCTGTCCCTGTTGTCCTGCACATACATACCATGAAATTTTACCAAGGCTTCGTCATCAGCACGTACAGTGCCACTATGATTGTCCTGCTCAATGCTAGCCTTTATAGTACCCCTAAGGCCATCACTTTTTACCTTTATGGCTTCTATGGGAGATAGTTTTTTACTCATTTGTTGTCCTGTTTATTATACTGATCTAATACACGTCTTTTAAGTACCTGCCCTGCGATTCCCATGTTGCAATAACTGCCTGAGCAGTTGCCGCATCAATATTTCTTTGAGTTTGCAATACTTCCAGTATTACGTTTGCTACATCCCTGCTCATCGGGTCTTTTTGTCCACAGATATAAATATAGGCGCCCGCTTCCAGCCATTGATTAAAGGTGGCTGCTTGTTCCCGTATTCTATCCTGTACATAGATTTTTTCTTTTTGATCTCGTGAAAACGCGGTGCTTAGTTTGTTTAAAATGCCTGTGCTAAGCCATTCCTGGATTTCTGTTTGATAATAGAAGTCATCTGCGAAATGCTGTTCCCCAAAAAAGAGCCAGTTTTGTCCTATAGCTGCTCTTGCTTCTCTTTCTGCTAAAAAACTGCGGAATGGCGCAATTCCCGTACCGGGACCAATCATGATAATGTCTTTATCATCTCCTGGTAATCTAAAGTTATTGTTGACATGTATATATGCCTCAAATTGGCTGCCAACAGGCATTGTGGCCAGATAATCCGAAGCCAGACCCAGTCTGGAGATTTGTGCCACTTCAAAAGTGTGCAGGTTAACTGTTAAATGAATTTGCCCTTCATGTGCTGTTTGCGATGAGGCAATGGAATACAATCGTGGTGCTATAGGTTGAAGTAGCTGCAGCACCTTTGCAAAATCAGGACAATTATATTTTGCCATCTTTTCCAGCAAATCAATTAAATAAATTGGATGCGTATCTATTGCTGCGTTGGAAAGTGCAGCTACTTGTGCTGCATTGCGTGTGCTTAGCCCTTTTATGTTAAGGGTTTCCAGATGACCGAACGCTGTTTTGTTTTCTCCTTGTCTATTGAAAATAGCATCCGGGGCGATTTCAAAATAATCCAGAATGGTCTTTATATCTTCTGCTTTGTTTTTAGGCAGCAGCCCTAAGGCATCACCCGGTTGGTAATGCACGCTTTCATCGGTATCCAGTTCTATATGATAAGTAGTTTTATTGGAACCAATATCATTCAAAATTACTTTGTGACGGATCGTTACGTTGAATTTTTGCTTGCTTTTTGGTACTGGTAAAACTGCGGCTTGTTCTTTACCGGAAATTGTTTTTTCGTTTTTTAGCAATGAAAGCAGAGACTGTTCCCAATCTTTTACACAATCGCTATAATCCACGTCCGCTTTAGCGATGGGCATAACTGCTTTTGCTCCTCTTTTCTTCAATACTTCATCCATGAGTATTGCCGCGTTGCAAAATAACGGGTAGGCGGTATCTCCCAATCCTAAAATGGCGTAAGACAGGTGTTTTAAATCAATATTGCTTTTCAACAGTTCATTGTAGCAGGCCAAAGCAGACGCGGGTAAATCACCGTCACCTTGTGTGCTGATGACAAACAGGACAAAAGTTTCCTTTGCTAACCTGGAAAGATTGAACTGGGTAATGTCTACCGATTTAGCATTGATTTTTTGTTGTTTAAACTGAATCAATAGTTGTGTTGACACCTTCTTTGCATTGCCCGTTTCGGTAGCATATACAATAGTGGGTTTAATAGTAACAACTGCTTTATCTGTTGGACCCATTGTGGTAGCCAGACTGCCGCCTTCTTTCAACCGGTAACCTTCAATAAAGCCACTGGCATAGATGAGCTCTTCCAGGCTTGCCAATTGTACAAAGTCGTTGAGCAGTTTTAATTTAGGTTCAGATAGCATGTGATAAGACTTGATTAGGATTGTCAAAATAGGAAGCTGTGTTTGCCTGCTCCTCATACCAGGCAAAAGAATTATGGAACTGCACGACCTTGCCTACAATAATAAGTGTAGGCACAAACTCAAAACCGGGTAAGTCAGGCACATTAATGTCCGCGAATGAATAAACTTTTGTCTGTTGTTCAGATGTGGTGGCTTGCTGGATGACCGCGATGCCTTTTTGGCTATCAATGCCATGTGCCAATAAGCCAAGGGCTAAGGTTTGGAGCTTTTGCCCGCTCATATAAAAAACCAAAGTATCATCCGTTTGTGCCCAGTCATGCCATAGGGAAGCCGTTATTTTTTCAGCTTTGTATAGGGTTACAAATCTTACCGCCTGTGCATGGCCCCTTGCTGTGAGGGGAATGCCCGAGTAAGCAGATGCGCCCAGGGCGGCAGAGATACCGGGAATGATTTCGTATTGGATATTGAACTGGGACAATACTTGCAATTCATCTAAAATATTGGAAAAAATATTGGCGTCACCTCCTTTCAATCGCAATACCAGCTTGCCTTGCCTTGCATATTCTACCATCAATTCATTGATCTTTTTTTGAGGCGTATGTATACCTCTGGAACATTGTTTGCCCACATATACAATCTCTGCATTGAATTTCGCATGCGTTGCAATTAATTCTGGGGAGACTAATCTATCTGTTAAAATGATATCTGCATTTTGTAAATACTTTAATGCTTTAAGTGTTATCAGTTCCGGATCACCAGGACCTGCACCTGCCAATATTACTTTTCCTTCCATTATTTTGCTTAATGTTTGCCTGCTTAATTTTGTTGTATTTAAAACAATCCTTCAATAGAAAGATAGCGTTCCCCCGTGTCGTAGTTAAATGTTAATACGGTACTGCTTTCCGGAATAGTTTCTATTTTTTTAGCTACGGCTGCCAGGGAAGCGCCTGTTGAAATGCCTGCCAGTATGCCTTCTTGTTGAGCGAGCGCACGGGTATATTCAAAAGCTTCATCCTTGCCTATTTGTATGATCTCGTCAATTAATTGCACGTCCAAAATTTCGGGTTTAAATCCCGCTCCAATGCCTTGTAATGGATGGGGGGCCGGGCTGCCTCCGCTTAAAACCGGTGACAGTTCAGGCTCTACCGCGATGATTTTAGTCCTGGGGAATTGCTCTTTCAAAACCTGCGCCACCCCGGTAATATGCCCGCCGGTCCCTACTCCGGTAATCAGGTAATCGATTCCTTCAGGGAAATCAGCAAGTATTTCTTGTGCTGTTGTTGCATAATGTACTTTCACATTAGCTGGGTTATTGAACTGCTGAGGCGACCAGGAGCCCGGAATTGTTTGTAACAGCTCTTTTGATTTTTCGATGGCGCCTTTCATACCGAGTTCCCGGGGTGTCAATTCGAAACTTGCACCATAAATTTCCATCAGCTTTCTGCGTTCGATGCTCATCGACTCCGGCATTACCAGAATTACTTTATATCCTTTTACGGCCCCCACCAATGCAATGCCAATGCCGGTATTGCCGGAAGTAGGTTCAATAATAGTACTGCCGGGTTTTAATTCGCCCCTGGCTTCAGCATCTTCAATCATGGCCAATGCGATACGGTCTTTGATGCTATTCCCGGGATTGGTACGTTCCAGCTTAATCCAAATATTGTTCTTTGGAAATAATCGTTTAAGGTTCACTACAGGTGTATTGCCAATGGTGGCCAAGATATTATTCGCTTTCATTTTTTCTTATTTAATTCGGTTTGAAATTTAAATGATAAAGTCAATTGCCCTTTGGGGATTTGATTTCTCTTTTACAATAACTTCACTTTTGTGATATACTAAAGAATAGGGAGGTACAGAATTGGTAAGCCATACATTACCACCGATGGTAGAATGATTGCCTATAGTGGTAGCTCCGCCCAGAATAGTTGCATTGGCATAAATGACAACGCCATCTTCGATTGTAGGGTGACGTTTAAATTTAGCCAATTCCTTTTCTACACTTAATGCACCCAATGTTACCCCTTGATAGATCTTGACATCATCTCCTATTTGCGTGGTTGCCCCTATTACGATGCCTGTACCATGATCTATAAAAAATCTCCTGCCAATCGTTGCCGCGGGATGAATGTCTATACCCGTTTTTCTATGAATAGATTCTGTAATGATCCTTGGTATTACCGGTATGTCTAATTGCCAAAGCTCATGCGCCACGCGATATGCTGCTGTAGCAAAAAAGCCAGGGTAAGATAGCAAAACTTCATCGGTGGAATTAGCTGCCGGGTCACACCTCAAAACGGTTTCCAGGTCTTCTTCCAACTTACTATGCACTTGCTCCAGCCGGTTAAAGAGCACTCCTGCTTTTTCTTCTGCGGTTTCTTTATGCTCTGTTACACTATAAATAAGTACTTGAAGCTGTTGCTTCAACTCATCATGTTTGGCTAAATGCGATAAAGCATTTCTGTGGGCTTCGTCTAAAGCAAAGAGCCAGGCATATAAAGCATCTATCCAATCGGATGCCGCTTGTTTATTGGTTAATATGGAGAAATATTTCTTATTCTTTTCGAAAATAAGCCTGCTCATCTGTTTAATTTTTTTAATGAGTTATAAAAACATGATAGCTGCTACTGTTTGATGACTACTTTCGTCAATCAAAATGCCGTAACCATTAGCGGTATTACTTTCCATGCTGTCCACCACAAGTCCCTGGTTGGCCCTTATACTCACTTGTGCGATGTCGTTTAACCGGATATTTGCGGCATCTTTAAATGCCCAATTATTAACGTCCCATAGTTGGTCAATGCTGTCCACTTTTACCCTTACCGTTTTGAAACGATGTTGTAGTAAATAGGTTTTTTCTTTTTGCAGTGGCGCATTATCCAGCCAGCTAAGCCATGTCCTGAAGTTTTGTGCCGCGTTAATATTTTCACTTTTAGGGATAATGCTATCGCCCCGGCTTATATCAATATTGTCTTCCAGGTGCAACACCACATTCTCCCCGGCATAAGCCGTATCAACAGCTTGCTGGTGTCTTTCTATTTTGCTAATACTTGTAGTAATGTTTGCCGGGAGAATTTTAACTTCATCACCCACTTTATACTGACCACTTATAATTTTCCCGGCGTATCCCCGGTAGTCGTGATAGGCTTCCTCTTTTGGACGAATAACCCATTGTACCTGGAAGCGGGGCAGTGCGTTTTTGTTTTCATTCAGTTCAATACCTTCTAATAATTCGATAAGCGATTTACCCTTATACCAGGCAGTATTATTTGTGGTGTTGACAATATTATCGCCTTTGAGGGCACTTACGGGTATGTAATGGACTTGGTCGAAGGCCAATTCCGCTTTTAATGATGCAAAGGCGGCTACGATGTTATCAAAAACATTTTGATCGTAATTAACCAGATCAATCTTATTAATGGCGACTATCGCTTTTTTGATACCCATTAAGGACGCGATGCTGGCATGTCTCCTGGTCTGTGCAGTAATCCCTTTCCTGGCGTCAATAAGCAGAATAATTAAATCGGAATTAGAAGCGCCGGTAATCATATTCCGGGTGTATTGCTCATGGCCGGGTGCATCAGCAATAATGAATTTTCGCCGTGCAGTGGCAAAATATTTGTAGGCCACATCAATAGTAATACCTTGTTCTCTTTCGGCTCTTAACCCGTCTGTAATAAGCGAGAGGTCTATATCATCTTGCAGTTTGCTCTGCTTTTGTAGTATGCCCAGCTGATCGGTGTGAATACTACCTGAATCATATAAAAGGCGTCCTATCAGCGTACTTTTACCATCATCCACATTACCTGCTGTTATAAATCTTAAAGTGTTCATTGTTTAAATGTTTTTTAAATTTTCAAAGTGCCGTTTAGAAATAACCTTGCTTTTTTCTATCCTCCATGGCTGTTTCAGAAACCTGGTCGTCTAAGCGGGTTTGTCCTCTTTCACTAATCCTGGTATTGAAAATTTCTTCAATGATTTCATCAATAGTTACCGCCTGAGACGGTACCGCCGCGGTACAGGTCATGTCACCAACGGTGCGATAGCGAACCTGTTCTACTGTAACTAACTCATCTTGCGCAGCCCGGGTTACCTCCGAGGTAGCCACCAGTTTATCCTGGAAATGTATCACTTCCCTTTGATGTGCATAATATAATGGAGGAAGTTGAATGGCATTGCTTTTGATATAATTCCACACATCCAGCTCTGTCCAGTTGCTCAATGGAAAAACCCTTACATTGTGTCCTTTGCTGATTTTGCCATTCAGTATATCCCACAATTCCGGTCTTTGCAATTTTGGATCCCATTGCCCGAAATCATCCCTGACCGAAAAAATGCGTTCTTTAGCTCTTGCTTTTTCTTCATCTCTTCTGGCTCCGCCGATGCAGGCATCAAATTCGTATTCTTGAATAATGTCCAGCAAGGCATAAGTTTGCAATGCATTACGTGATGGGAACCTGCCACCGGCCTCTTTAAGATTGTATTTCCGGATAGCAGCTTCAACAGAAGCTACAATGAGCCTGCTATTAGTAGCTGCGACCAACTGGTCTCTAAAGGTGAGCACTTCCGGAAAGTTATGGCCTGTGTCTACATGTACCAGGGGGAAAGGGATTTTGCCGGGTGAAAAAGCTTTTAATGCCAAATGAAGTAAAACGATAGAATCCTTACCGCCCGAGAAAAGTAAAGCGGGACGTTCAAATTGAGCAGCAACTTCTCTGAAAATGTAAATGGCTTCCTCTTCTAAAGCAATTAAGTGTTTGGATATTGTTGACATAATTATATGCTTGTATTTTATTATTGAAAAACTGATTACCGGTGTAGTCCACACTCTTTTTTGCTATTGTCTTCCCACCACCATCTGCCGGCTCTGAAGTCCTCTCCGGGCTTTATGGCCCTGGTACAGGGTTCACATCCTATACTTACATAGCCTTGCTCATGTAATATGTTGAATGGGATATTGTATTGTTTAATGTACTGTTTTACTTCCTCGTTACTCCAATGCAGGAGCGGATGATATTTGAAGATTTGATTAGTGGCATCCCATTCCAGTTGTTTCAGAGTATCCCTATCAGGGGAGTGCTCTGCCCGGAGTCCTGTAATCCAGACTGCATTGTTGTGCAAGGCACGTTTTAGCGGTTCTACTTTCCTGATGTTGCAGCAGGCTTTACGCATTTCCACCGATTGATAGAAAGATTCTGGACCATTATCCGTGATATGCTGTTGCAGTGCCTGTGCATCGGGATAATAAGCGGCTATTTTCACTTTCAGGTTGGTTAAGGTATTATTCCATGTAGTGTAGGTTTGTTTAAACAAGCGACCTGTATCCAAAGTGAATATCTGTACCGGCATAGCGGCGAGCATGTGTGTGATGACCTGGTCTTCGTAGCTAAAGCTTGTAGAGAAAGTGACCTTCCCGGTAAACCGCCCGGTTAAATAGCGTAAAGCCTCTATTGGCGTCAAATTGTTCACTATAGCCAGCAGTGCTTGTTGTTCCTCTGTTTTGAAATTAATATTTCCCATTTTGATACTATATATATTCTACCAAATTAGTAGTATTTAATAAGAATAAAAAAAGCCTTAATTTATCTTAACCGTAAGGGATGAATAAATAAAGGCTTGTAAAATACAATACAGTTTTACTCATCTTTCTCCGGGCTTAACGGAGTTGGAAGTAGCACCGTTCTTCGCTTTGAAGTGGTTGCTAAGGCTTCACGGGGCCAATCCCTCTGCCTTTCTTGATAAGATATTTTAAGAACTAGGAGGCAAAGATAATATTATTCTACAAATTTGGTAGACAATACAGGTGTTTTTTTAAATTTTTTTATACCTATAGCTATTTTGTTGATTTCGTTTGCTTTTTTATTGCTTTTTGATTGTCTAAGAACGATTGTAAAGTTGCTTTCATCATTGCTGTCCTGGTATTATCCCGGATCTTTATCATTTCTTTTCTCAGGTAGCAGGCTGCTTCATCCGGACAATCATCACAAGGTTCATAATAATACAAAGAGACGCAGGGTACCAATGCGATGGGGCCATCAAAGATGCGGTATAATTCAGCCATGCTTACCTCGTCCGGCGACTTTAAAAGATAATAGCCGCCACCAATACCTTGCTTGCTGTTCACCAGTTTTGCCTGTTTTAGTTCTAATAAAATTTGCTCGAGAAATTTTTTGGGTATGTTCTCATCCGCAGCAATAATAGCGGTAGACAAGCTTCCTTTTTGATAGTTTGCCGCTAATCTTACCATTGCTTTAATGGCATATTTGCATTTTTTGGACATCATAGTGCTGCAAATTTACGCTGTTTATCATTTGTCATCCAATTATCAATACTTGCTTCGGTACATAATATTGTAAGGTGGAGTTCTCTGTTAGTATACTCTAGTTTTTTGTCTTATTGTAAATGTTAGGTATAAAGTATTTTCTTGTTGCATACAGCGCTAATACAATCAGTATTGTTTATGTGTTGACAAGCAATGCATGTAATTGCTAAAACTTTAAACGCCCGTGACTCTCTATCACAGGCGTTTAAAGTTAATTATGCTTAATTTATAGAACTAACTCAAACTCGCACGGAACTCCAACGGGCTTTGATTGGTTTTACTTTTAAACAGCTTGCTGAAAGACTGCGGGTGTTCAAAACCTAATTCATAGGCAATCTCACTCACTGTTAAGGGGGTGTTCGCCAGCTTTACTTTGGCTTGCGCTATCAGTTTTTCATGAATATGCTGCTGGGTATTAAGCCCCGTCAGCGACTTGAGCACGCTGGCCAGGTAGCCTTTAGACATATGTAACTTTTCGGATAAATATTGTACCGTAGGCAGTCCTGCCCTTGTGTTGTCCAGGAAGTAGCTATCCAGCAATGCTTCCATTTTTTCAAGTAGCTGATGGTTGGAGGGCGCACGGGTGATGAATTGCCTTTGGTAGAAACGATTGGCATAATTCAGCAATGTTTCTATTTGCGCTACAATAATAGGTGCGCTAAACCGGTCAATGTTATTCTGGTATTCCTGTTTAATATTTGCGACGATGCCGTTCAGGATCTCTTCTTCCTTATCCGATAGAAATAAGGCCTCGTGCACCGCGTAATCGAAGAATTCATATTGGTGGATTATTCTGGCCAGCGGTGTGTTCCAGAATAGATCCGGATGTATTTTTATGATCCATCCGGAACGAGGTCCGGCAGCTGCGGGAGCAGGCGCTAGGGTCAATACCTGTCCCGGGGCCATAAAATACATTACACCTTCATCAAAATCGTATTGTTGCTGGCCATACTTCATTTTACCCACGCCTCTTTTCACCGAGATGGTATAAAAGTCAAATACGTAGCTTTCTGTGCCCTCTGTAGGATACTCCATTGCGCCATAATCAAGCACGCTGATCAACGGATGCTCGGGTGGGGGAAGCCCCCTGAGTTTGTGCAGCTCACTAATACTTTTGATTTTTATGGGCATACTCCTTTTTTATTGTACTTATAATTACGAATGTAATAAAAATTGCTTTAAAGCTTTTATAAGGCCTGTCCGCCCGAAACTTCGATGCGTTGTCCGTTGATCCATCCGGCTTCATCGGTACATAAAAATGCTACTACACCGCCGATATCATCCGGTAGTCCTACTCGTTCCAGGGCCGTCAGACCCGCAATATGAGCATTGATCTCTTTATTGTCCCGCGTACGGCCACCACCGAAATCGGTTTCAATAGCGCCCGGTGCCAATACATTCACGCGGATCTTTCGGGGTCCCAATTCTTTTGCCAGGTATCTGGATAAGGTTTCCACCGCTGCTTTTAAAGATCCGTAAACAGATGATCCGGGTAGGGTGATCCGGGTCAGCCCGGAGGAGATATTCACAATACCGCCGCCATCATTTAAGTGAGGGAGCAGTTTTTGTGTAAGGAAGAAAACGCCTTTATAGTGGATATTGTATATAGCCTCCATTTGCTCTTCTGTTGTTTCTTCGGCCAATGCGTACAGGGCTGTTCCGGCATTGTTGACCAGGAAATCCAGTTTGGGATTGCCATAAGTGCTCTCCAGGTAATTATTCAGTTCTGTTACAAAATCCCCGAATTGTTTAGTGTCGCCGGTATCCAGCTGGAATGCCTTAGCCTTTCGGCCAAGGGCTTCAATGGTACTTACGACTTCCTGCGCAGCCGTATGATTGCTGTTGTAAGTAATCACTACATCCAGGCCTTTTCGGGCAATTGCTATGGCCATGTTTTTTCCGAGTCCCCTGCTCCCGCCGGTTATCAGGGCGATCTTGCTGTTGTTATTCATTACTTTTAATTTATTGAAGTATTTATAAAGCAAAGTTGCAGTATCGCTATGATTTTCACGTAGCCAAAACGCCTGTTGTTGTAGCCAAAAGAAATGTTTTAAAAGGCTATTCCTCGTTAATATCTCTTATCTTGAATTTTTCCAGCCATAGCTTGAATTGTTCTACGTCATCTGGCTTAAAGCGGATGATCTCTTCTGTTTTTAAAGAAATCACGAATAAGTCTATGGACAGGGAATAAGCGGACAATTGGGATGCCGGGTACGCTAAATCCGGGTAATAGGTTGTTTCTTTAGTCATGATAAATTTATGGTTTGTATTGTTAACGCCGGTATTCTACCCGCAGTCAACAAAAAAACAATACACTTAAGTCATGCAGTAAGACTATAGCTCATAAAGAGTGTCCAGTTTGTAGCTTACTCAAAAGCGCCTGCTGGCAGTGCTTCTTTTTGACCAGGCAAAGATAAATGTAAGGTGTTTACGAAACAATAAGGGAATTCCAGTAGATTTATGAAATATTCCTGCGGTCTTATTTTAATTATTGAAGATTGTATAATAACAACGAGCAGGATATTTTTATTAGGGAAAATTTGCTTATTTAATAGCTAATTATAAAAAATGAAAAGATTATTGGCCTTATTGGGAGGTATTATTGGCTTACTATTCTCTATTTGGGATGCTATGGTGAGTGGAGCCGATACCGCGCCTTTGGAGCGTGAATTTGTTATTACAATTGTTTCCTGGCCTTTTTTTATTACAAAAACAATTATTTATCTTTTAATAGGTGCGGTACCGGGATGTTTAATTGGTTATATAGTGGATAAAGCGCGTAAGCGGAAATGAGTACTTATTGTCTGGAGCAGAAGTTACGCTGCTTGAAGGCTTCTATACCTGATGGTACAACAGTTATTTTTATAACTACACTTTTTTTGATACATTAGCAGTTCACCCGAATAGAAATCATGAAAATAATTGCGATAATCCCCTTATTGCTCGCCGGTATTTTTTGCTTCAGCCAGGACCGGCAGGAATTAATCATTGAAAAGTACCTGAAGAACGGGGCCTATAAATATCACTACACTTTACAGGGTTGGGCGGACCATATCGATAAAGGACTTAAGGAAGATTCCACCATAGCGGTATTATGGCAAAATAAAGCTTTGCCTTACTGGAAAATGAAAAAGTATGACCTTGCAGTAGCTTGTTATGATAAAGCCGTACTTTATGACCGGCAAAATTACCTGGGCAGGAGAGGCTACCTGAAATGCATTTTTCAAAAAGACTACAAAGGCGCTATCGCGGATATGGAAATGGCAGAAAAAGAGTTTGGCTATGGTTATCAAAATGATCATTCTTACCCATTTTATATTGCGCTATGTTACCTGCAACTTAATGAGTTTAAGCAGGCCGAACAGGTTTTACAAAAGGATTTTGAACGCACCATAGCGCAGCACGACATTTCCTGGATACACTACCTGGACCTGTTTTATATGGGCATTATTTACTATGAGCTGCGGGATTATGACAAAGCAATAACTTTTTTTGACCGGTCCCTGTCTACTTATCCGCAGTTCTCAGATGCGAAGTATTATAAAGGCCTTTGCCTGTTGCAAAAAGAGGATAAAAGCGGTGCTGAAATACTTATGCGGGAGGCCAAAGCAAATTTTGAACTGGGATACAGTATTAATGAAGACGATAGTTTTTATGAGCCTTATCCGTATAAAGTGAATTGGTATATGGCCAAATGGACGATTCCTAATTATAAAGAATGACCGGAAATAATTGTTTTGTTGAAACATATAGTTACAGAACTGTATTGATTTAATATATTTTCCGCCAGTTTTATACCTGGCACGGCCTGGTCATACCGGCTAAATACATCATTATGTATTTTAAATACTTGTATATTATTTAAGGGTTTCCTCTATAGTCTGAAATATAGCATTGTCCTACTTTTGTAAGTACTAGAACTTATATACCTCGTTAAAGATCTGAAATCAACGCCTGGCGGGCCAGTGAAAGTCTGATCTTATTTCTAGCGTGATAGTAACGACATGGTGGCCAGGCATTGTTTCATTTAAATTATGGTTGCATTTTATTGATTGTTTGAAATAATCATATCATTAATTGCTACCGTCATTCAACCTAAATCATTCCTTGTTTTCATTTGTCATTTAGGGGAATCCGGGCTATAAATAAACCTGTATTGCCTGACCATGAAATCCTGAGGACCGGCCAAAGTATACTCCAGTCGTAGAACCGGGCTTTATAATTGTTAAATTTGGTTGTAATTACGGTTTGAACGCCTAAATTGCCGGATAAAGAAGGTAATGATCTATATTTAGGTTTATGTTTGAATCCTGGGATATTATTGATGTATACAAAGCGCTGATGGCATTAGCGGCCGGCGCGATACTGGGTATGGAGCGCGAATTGAAAGATAAGGCCGCCGGTCTTAAAACGATCAGCGTGATTTGTCTTGGGTCCTGCCTGTTTACGGTACTTTCCCTGAAGATCGGGGACCAGTATGCCGATGCGGGCCGTATCGCTTCCTATGTAGTTAGTGGTATAGGCTTTTTAGGCGCCGGGGTTATTTTTAAAGATGGCTTTTCCGTTTCCGGGCTAACCACGGCCAGCGTAATATGGATCGCCGCGGCAATAGGTATGGCCATTGGTTTCGGCGAAATATTTGCCGCTATTATTTTCCTAAGCTCCTGCCTGATCATTATTTATAGCGGCAGGTTCCTCAATGCCAAGCTGCTTTCCGGCAGGGCAAACAGAGTCCTGAGGATCGTGCTTGCTGACAGTAATATGGAACTGAAGCAGCAGGTAGTACAGGACATCAGGCTTTATGCGCGTAGTGTAGAACAGGTAAGACTGGAGTCGGTAGGCGGTAAAGTAATTGTGACGTTCAATATTGTTGTCGCTTCCAGGCGGATGAGCGAGCTGGAAAGTTTTTTGATCGGGGCGCCGCATATTGAAAGTTTTGAATTGTAGATCACCGTTTATCAATATTTCAACAGGGTTTATGAGCGAGAGCAAATTGTCTTTTAGTAAATATGAAGCGCAAGATTTTGATAGCTATTATTCTATCGTAAAGCAAGACGATGTGATGCGCTATATTTCCGGGAAAGGCTTAACGGTCGGGCAGGCCCGGGCTAAATTTCTTTCGATCCTGGAGCAGGGCGCGGAAGAAGCGCCCCTGGGTTATTTTAAGGTATACAGAGAGGATGGTGCATTGATCGGTGATTGTAAACTGGTGCAGTATAAGCATGACCCGTCTTTATTAGAGATCGGTTATATCCTCAAGCCTGAGTATTGGGGTAAAGGCTATGGTACTATAATAGGGCAAAAAATGCTGGCATTGGCTGCTGAAATCGCGCCTTCAAAAGATATTATCGGGTTGATAGACCCGGATAACAAAGCCTCAAAAAGACTGCTTGAAAAGTTCGGTTTTACAACCTGTTTCCTGGGCATTGAAGATGATTTGCCTACTGAAAAACTTATGTTGAAAAGATCCTGATTGATAAACAGGCCCCGGTAGAATATTTTTTATAAATCACAATAAAAAAAGTGCAAAGAATAACCGAGCACCTGGCAAAGCGAACCCGGGTACTGTTTTTAATGGATGCCTTTGGCGCTTTGATCACAGCTTTTATGTTGGGTATTATATGGTATCATTCCTGCCCGTGCACGGGTATGCCGCCGGCTGTATTAAAAAAGCTAGCGCTTATTGCATTGCTGCTTTTTAGCTATTCAGGTATTTGTGCTCTTTTTCTAAAAAATCGTAATGCTTCCTTTGTAAAAGGGATTGCTGTAGCTAACCTGCTTTATTGTATGCTTACCTCAAGCCTTTTGGTGATCTATTATGCTGAACTTACTATATTGGGCATGATATACTTTGTAGCGGAGCTACTGATTATCTTTGGACTGGTTGGGCTTGAATACAAAGTAGCGGTAGCAATTGATAAAAGCTGATCTGCTTCCTGCAACTATAGTGTTCCTGCTTTTGTAAGTATAGTTTTCTAGTGTGTCCTGCCTGGAGCAGCAGTATAGTAGCAAAATATTATCAATTGATATCCAGGCGGTTTGCTTAACTTTATAGGGCAAATCAAAAAAATATTCTTATGGCAGCAAAACGTATAGGTATTGTCGTAGGGTCAATCCGTAAAGCCGCGTACACGAAAAAGATCGCTGATTTTTTAATAGCGCATACTCCTGAAGGATACCAGCTGGAACTTATTGAGATCGCGGATCTCCCGCTTTACAACCAGGATTATGATGCATCCGGAAGTCCTGCTGTTTATGACGATTTCAGGCAAAAAATAAAAGCCGCTGCAGGGATTATTTTTATTACTCCCGAGCATAATCGTTCTATTCCCGCTGCGCTGAAGAATGCCCTCGACGTAGCCTCCAGGCCATATGGGAAAAATGTCTGGGATGCTAAGCCTGCAATGGTTATTTCTTCTTCTATAAGTGGTATCAGCGGATTCGGCGCCAACCATCATTTAAGACAAGTATTAACCTTCCTGAATATGCCCACGCTGCAGCAACCGGAAGTTTACCTGGCCAATGTGCAGGACTATTTTGATGATAATGGCAAGCTTGTCAAAAAAGAAACCGCGACGTTTTTGTTAGAAGCATTAAATGCCTATATAAGCTTCGCTTCCAGGTTTTAATTGATTACCACATAATTTAAGTGTAAAGACCTCAGCGATGAGGTCTTTTTGTTTTATAGGTTAACGCTTGCCTTGTTTAACCGTAATCATATTGCTATCACCTATCATTATCCCCAATAAATATCACATTAGCTAAAATATTCACCTGCTGTATTTTTTAGCCTTTTGTACCGGTTTATTTTCAGGCTATAAACCTGCATATATCATGAGGTCGAAAACTAATCATTATCGGTCATGGTTGAAATCTATAAAAAACTAAAGGTATTAAGCACTGAAAAAAATGAAATTGAAATTTTACATGATCCTGTATCCATTACGGGCTGTACCATAAGCGACAGGCACAGGTTGCTTTATTTTGCCGGCGATCCCGCAGGGGTTGTATTTGTTGATTTTATCCCTCAGCAAGCGGCGAAGAAGGAGCTGGTATTTATCCCGGCCCATCAACTGTTGTATTTTCCCAAAATGGCCGGTGACTGTTATTGTATCCATATTCCGCAGTCCTGCTTGTCGGAATTGCAGCATGTTTATTTACTAAGGCTTATCTATCAAAAAAGCAAAACGATAAAACCCGGGGATATTGACCTAGCTCATATTGACCTGGATAAATTATTCAATAGTTTATTCCGGCGCGATCCTTTATTCCTGCGTTCCTTGCCCTCACTGCAATATGTAAGTAAAGCAATAGCGCTTATGGAAGTATTGAAAAGCACGAATGTCGATTTTGAGCTGAACATTAACCGTCTTGCCGGTTCTATTCATGTTTCTGAAAAAACACTTTACCGCATCACTAAATCAGTATTTAATTTATCTCCTTCAGGTATCCTGAATTATTATATACAATTGAAGGTCATTTTCCGGATCATTATTCAAAAGCTGCATACATTTTTTGATATAGCTGATGACCTGAAGTGTAAGGATGTCAGCACATTCAGCCGTTACGTGAAAACCTTGTATGGATTGACCCCTACGGAAATCAGGAATAAGTTTTATCAGCTCCAGTTGTAATGCCCTGTCCGAATCTGCACATAAACTTGGCCATAATTGCCATTTTTTCTACATAGTCGCTTTCTAGTTTAGCCCCTGAATTCAAACATTCTTTAGCGCGAAGAATTGCGGCTTTAATCCTTGCCCCGGCCAAAGAAAAACAGGGAAAGGAAAGCGCTTAAACCCATGTGCGTAAAGGGATTTGTACAATAACTAAAAAATAAATTTATGAAACTGGAAAGCTTAAAGAGCGGAAAGTTCGCGGCACAAACATTATCTCCGGAGATGATGCGATTAGTAAACGGGGGTGCGACATTTGAAACAGACCATATTCCAACTGGTAAAAGAGATACCTCAAAATATTCCCGTTGTGGCACCAAAGGTGAATTGTATGATATGTCAGTTACCATTGACAGCACCGGCCAGGTGGTTATCCAGGGTGTAGCCACTGAAATGTTTAAGGGTACATATGATTGGTATTATAAATAGCCTGGTGTTATGAATGCCCGGGGCTGGCTAGCATGCGAGGCAGCCCCTTTTATCAGCGTATTTTAACTTAATTCCGTTGGTTTTTTTAAAACCAGCCATCAGGAGGATCAAACTTTAATTTTATGAAAAACTTATTGAATGCTTCATTTGTATTGTTCTTCTTTGCCATAGCATTAATTAAAGATCCTTATACGGCAAAGGCAGGGTATGCGCCAGGGGCCTTATTGTTGGCCCCAAAGCAGGAAATACGACTGGATAAAACCATATTAGCGAAACTTTGCGATTCATTAGTATTGGAGAATGATTATAAAAAAATAATAAGTAGCTGCGAACCTTATGTTTCAGATACTACCTGTAGCGAAGTCATTACTCCTTACCTGATAGCCGCATACTATTTTACCGGAGACTCCATTCAGAGTAGCAAAATGTTGGCAACATTATTAAATGGCAAACCCTATGAAGATATTATTTTTTATTTAATCGGTGATAATATAGCCTTAATCAAATATTTTGATATAGGCCGGAACCGGGAACCCGTAATTGCCCTGGCGCTTGAGCAATACAGGAATACTGCAAATGTTTCCAGGAAGCAGGAGGGCGAGCAAATAATCCGGTTCGTAATTAACGACCAGATGATCCGTAAACTAAAGTATGCTTATAAAAAGGAAAGCCCGCAAGCGCCGGAACAGCTGGACCGCAGGCGTGCGATTGCCGATAGTATACAAAATAAGAATATTTATAACTTTTACAAAAAGCATGGCCGGTATTTTAGCGAAAAGGACGTAGGAGCAATGGTTAGTAGTATGCAGCTAATATACTTTTCCCATATTACAGATATTGAGCTTCGTCAGACCTTTTTTAAGTCAATTCTAGAAAAAGCGGTAAAAGATGGTATTATCGATAAAGAAACCCTGGTAAATTTTATACTCAGGACAGAAAGTTTTACCAACCCCGAATTCTGGAATACGATCAACGATCGGTTGCCGGAGATAAGAAAACAATATGATTTACCGGATAATTACATATTCACCCCGTTTTAACAGAGGCTATGGTACTTATATTTTCAGATAATGATGATGGCAGTACAAATGAAGTGATTGAATGGCTTGATGCAATGGGTACCAAATGGTTCCGGATCAATGAATCCGATCTGGTCACTTTAGAAGCATTGACCTTTCAAAATAGCAGGCTTGCCCGTTTTGAATTAAAGATTAATGATGCTGTAATAGACCTTACACAATGTTATTCCTACTGGTACCGGCGCGGCTATTTGAACTGGAGCTGCCGGCCTAAAAATATGGCTTCCCTAGCTGAGCGCCAGGTTGCGCAACACCTGGAAGCGGAATTGAAGAACCTGGATGATTTCGTACATCAATACCTCGAAACAACTAAAATTGGTATTAATAGCTATGCTAAAAGTGTCAATAATAAGACTTATTATCAATTTGCAGCTGCCCGTGCGGGACTTAAGGTCCCGGATTCATTAATCACCACCAATAAAAATGCTATAGAAGCCTTTGCTGCTCCACCCGCCAGGATAATTACCAAAAGTATTAACGAGGGGTTGGTATTTTTTAATAATGGGTATGGCGCTTATAGCGAAACGACTGAAATTAAGGCTGATGAGCGCTCCGGTTTAGCCGATATATTCTTTCCTTCTTTGGTACAAAAGTATGTAGACAAATTTGCGGAACTGCGTATATTTTTTATCCATGACCAGGTATATGCCATGGCCATCTTTTCGCAGCAAAACGAGCAGACTAAACTGGATTACAGGAACTATGACCGGATCAATCCCAACAGGAATGTTCCTTTTGCACTGCCCGGCGATATTAAAGAAAAGCTCATCCGATTTATGAACGCCATTCATTTGAATTGTGGATCTGTAGATATGATATTGACTCCTTATAACGAATATATTTTTCTTGAAGTAAACCCAATCGGTCAATTTGGTATGGTGTCCCATCCCTGTAATTATGGCCTGGAAAAGTTAATCGCACATTATTTATCTTATGGAACTATTTAAACTGGAAGCTATTTTCCCGGCTGAATTTGCCCAACTTTATAAACTTACCTTATTGCCCGCGGGCTATAAAGCATGGGGTGCTGTCAGGATCGGTTCTGTACACGAAGCGCCGAAGGTCGTGTCTAAACGGTTCCACACTTTGGCTTATCAAAAACAAGATTTTTATAAATTGATTTCCAGAATGATCTAGCCTTATTGAGCATGAAGCATACTGTATTTAAATTATTTTCCAGCTGTATAATGGTGCCCGGTATAAGCAGGTCTTTAATTATAGATGGCCAGCGCTGGAAGTATTACACGATCCCCAACACCATGTATACGTTACTCAAAACATACGATGGTTGCTCCATCGGGGAGGTGATACGAAAAGAAGGCACAGACCCCGAAGCGCTTGGTATCCTGTCCGAATATTTTGAATTCCTGTTTGAGCATGAGCTTATTTTTGAATGTAGCCTGGAGTTAGCGGAGCACTTTGTGCCCGTTAAAGAAAGTTTTGATCCTCCTTCAACGATTACTAATGCGATTATAAATATCGAAAAATTAGTGGCCTTGGATGTAGCGAGCATTTTATTGCAACTGACTGCTTTGGGTTGCTATACTCTGGAAATCAGGGTCGATCGTCCAGTAGAACGCGGCACTATAAGTAAGCTGTTGGAATTATGTAAAACATTCGAATTAGAAAATGTATCCTTATTGATTCAACTGGATGCGGATACCAAAACGCTGGAAGGATATAAAGCGGATTTTCCTTTCCTTAACCGGATTGTTAATTACAACCAGGCATTCGAAAGCCGGGAAGCGACAGGTATCATTTATACTGCAAAAGACCTCTCGCAAAGTAATAGTTGTGGACTGGTACAGGCAGACTTCTTTACACCTACCTTGCAGCATTATGTAGAGTCAGTAAACCATAATTCCTGCCTGAACCGCAAAATAGCGATAGATGCCAGTGGCGATATTAAAAACTGCCCAGGTATGCCTGAAAGTTTTGGCAATATCCGTGAGACAACTTTGGTGGAGGCAATCGCGAAGCCGGGTTTTAGAAAGTACTGGAACATCACCAAAGACCAGGTTACTAAATGCAAAGACTGCGAGTTTCGCCATATCTGCACCGATTGCAGGGCTTACCTGGATACTCCCGGGGATCCCTTTAGCGCGCCGCTTAAATGCGGTTATGATCCCTATACCTGCACATGGGAAGAGTGGAGCACTCATCCGATGAAACAAGCTGCTATTGATTACTATCAAATAAATCATTAAGGCACATTGTTTTTACAGGTTATAATTGTGGAAAACAATGTTTTTCTATGCGATTTATATTAATGACAGAATGTTGCGGAAAGCAGGGGGATGCTTTTTTCATGCCTGTCTGATAATATAAATTAAGCATAAAGATTTTTATGCCCGGTCCTGTTGCAAGCAGTATATGCGCAGTATATGCTACAAAAGGACCGTTTCAATTTTTGCGTCAGATCAGTATGTACAGCGATCGGCATTATAAGAAACACGATAAAGATGCCCTTTAGACTGCTAGGGAAAGCCAAAGGTATTGATTAGGTAATTCAGGCCATTAGTGCTTAGCTATAAATCGCTTACTTAATCGTTCAACCTTCTTTTACAGTTCGTTATATAGAATTGACCTGTTTGTATCAAGCGGTAGCTTATTAATAATATGTTAATAAATATATAGAACAAGTACTATCAATAACCTCAATGTGTTTTAGTAAATTTTTTTATAATAAATAATGGGTTTATTTTCAATTTGAAATTGTGCTTATAATTAAACCATTTAACAAGAAACATGAACAAAAAAACTCTCTCAAAGCTCGTGCTTGCTATATTCCTGCTCAGTGGTATGGCATGGAACAGCTATGCGCAAAGCTGTACCGTAAATGCAGGCGGTAACAGTATTATCTGTAGCTCGGCTACTACATTAACCGGAGGTGTTTCCGGTACTGTTGGTGCCGGTAATCCTACCTGGACTTTCATATCCGGGCCGGTAGTGCCGACTATTGCCACGCCCAATGCCTTAACGACCAATGTTAGCGGCATGGTCAATGACGGGAATTATGTATTCCAGCTCAGTCAACCCTGCGGCAGTGGTACCGCAACTTCCCAGGTAACCATAACCGCGCACCCTAGGCCGGCCAGCTTTACCGCTGGGCCCGATATCACAACTGTTTGTGCGACAACGGGCACTACACCATTAGCCGGTGTAATTCCTGCCGGTTTTACCGGGCAGTGGCGCGCAGTTAATATTTTTAGCCTGGCACGGTTCAGTACCCAGGTATCGACCAATTCGCAGTTCAGCAGCACCAGCATTGGTAACCCGACTTTTTCCCTGATCAATACAGCGAGTCATGAAATAGACCCTGCTTATTATGCTATTTTGAGGATTACCTCGCTGGATGGTAACTGTAGCTATGAGGATACGGCCATCGTAAGGTTTATTCCTAACCCACAGATAGATGTGGTTACCAGTTGGACAAAATGTCGACCATTAGGAGAAACGAGAGGGTGGATAGATAATACTGCCATTTCCCCGGCTTTTTCTACTAACTATGCGGGTTCTGCTGGTACACCTGCCAATGGTACGACAGTTACTTTAAACTTAATCACACAACCGGCAGGGGCTAATATGACTTATGACTATATTGAAAGCCGTAGAGTGTACTTTAACGGGATGACAGTAGATGGTACCTATACCTTTACGCTTACGGTTACTAATAGTTGCGGCACCTTTACCACGCCGGTCATTTCCTTTACTTACTCGGGTACTACACCTAACTATGTAAGTTTCATAAAAGCGTCTGAGCCTGAGCAATGGGAAATTTATGATACGGGAAATAGTGGCGGTGAGCTACATTGCAGCAGCATGGCAGGCACTACCACCCCTGAAAATTTTTATTTTACTATTAATGCTACAGATCCTCCTACTACAATATCAAATGTAACGCCTTCCGGGATTGCTCCGCCCGGTGGAATGCCTACTGTTACCGTATCGGGTGCAGGCACTTATGACAGGGTAGCTACAGTAACCCCACCTGCCGGCGGTTGGCGTGTAGGAACCTATAAATTTACGGTAACTACCTCAAATGGCTCTTGTAGCCGGTCACAATTATATTATATCCATATTTCAGACGGGAATCGGCCTAATGTAGTAATTCCGGACCTAAGCGTATGCTATCCCGGCACCGGTGCTATTTCCGCCACAATACCTTTACCGGCTATCTATAAGGGGGTAGTTAACAGTAGTTATTTCCAGGATTATGATCCTAATTATGTCTTTACCGTAGTGTCGAAACCATCGGGTTCTGCTAACCCTACTTATACTTCATCAAACCTGCGTAATATTACCAGTACCAGTACCGTGATCAGTAACCTGAATATGGCCGGTGATTATGTATTCCGGATTACCCTTGCCAACTATAATACTAGTGTTGGACCGTTTTTTGAAGCTGAATATGCCTGTTCGGGCAGCACTTATGTAGATACTTTTGTTATTCATGTAGAAAACTCTGTGAATTCAAATGCCGGCTCTGATCAGACGGGTATCTGTAACCAGACGGTAAACCTGCTGGGTAATTCCCCGGGCACCGGTACAGGTACCTGGCAGCTTGTATCGGCCCCTTCAGGTGCTGTACCGGTTATTACCGCGGCAAATAACTTTTCTACTACAGCCACCAACCTGGATTCTATCGGGGAGTATAAGTTCAGGTGGACGATCATAAGTCCTTTAGGCGGCTGTACCAGCCAGGATGAAGTGTCTTATTTTGTTGCCTGTGCATTACCCGTACAATTAACAGACTTTATAGCCACCGCGAGGAAAGGGCTTGGCGTGCTGAATTGGGCAACCGCCGGTGAGGAACGGAATAAAGGTTTTGCCATTGAGCGTAGTGCGGATGGCATGCAATGGAACAGTATCGGTTTCGTATCCAGCCGGGCCACCGGAGGCAACAGCAGTCAAAAACTGGATTATGAGTATATAGATGCCGCACCACTCACCGGGGTAAATCACTATCGTTTACAGCAAACAGGTCTTGATGGCACCACGGAGTATAGCCCGGTGCGCACTTTACGATTCGGGGCCGGACAAGCCATAATGGTTTATCCTAACCCGGCAAAAGAAAACGTGACTATCGCTTACCTGGAAGGGGGCGAACAGATCAAAATATATGATGTAATGGGCCGGCAACTATCCGCCATAAACAGCGATAAGTCTACGGCTTCCCTGGACATAAGTACCTTTGCATCCGGTGTGTATTACCTTCAAATTGTTTCAAAAGCGGGTAATGTAAACACCTGGCGTTTAGTAAAAGAATAAGCGGTACTACGCAAATTGCTTTTAAACCTATTGAACCTGGCTATTATTGATCAATAATAGCCAGGTTTTTATTTGGACGTCCTTTGGTGGTAAATAAACTATAGCTACAGCTAAATAAGAATCTTGTAAATCAAATAGGAAATAATATAACAGGCAATTCCTTATAAATCGGCAACTTTGTAATAATCAAAATATACTTTGTTGCACCATTGGGCTAAATATATTTTCCTGTTGCTTATCTGGGGCCTTGCACTGATGCAGGGGGCCGCCCGGGCACATGCCGGATCATCTGCGGGACCCGTTCCGCAAATATCCGGAAATTGCGCGCCAATGGTAAATAGTGAACAGGCGGATTACTGCTCGAAGCAGTTATACCTGCCCTCCCAACATGATCCTGGTGGAGATGATTGTTGCCGGCACAACAATATTCCTGTATTTGGCCTGCCCGTATCGCTGATGTTCCAGGTTCCTCCCGCTTTTTTGCTAACGGAAAAACCAGTAATTGCTTATGCCCCGGATTATCTTTCCTCCGGCTATCATTTTATTTGGCTGCCACCTAAAATTGACCGGAAAGCAGATGTACGGCCATAAAAGGGCTTGCCGGCCCCGGGTCGGTTTATTGAACTAATTTTTTTCATAAAATTTTAAAAACAGGACAGGGCAATTAACCCTGTTGTAAAATATACGATCATGAGACAATCAATTTCAAAAATATGGATGCTGCTGAGCGCATTGCTGGTATCATTAAGCAGTATGGCGCAAATTTCAAATTCTCAAACAGTCAGCGTAAAAGTAAGTGGTAACTGTGCGATGTGCCAATCAGCAATTGAAAATGCGGGTAACCGGAAAAATACTGTGAAAGTGAGCTGGGATAAAGGGACCAAAATGGCGACTATTACTTATGACAGTAAAAAAACAAACACCAATGAGATACTGAAGCGTATCGCTTTAGCCGGTTATGATAATGAGCAATTTTTGGCCCCGGACGGGACCTATGCCCAACTTCCGGAATGTTGCCGCTACGACCGGAATTTAAAACCGGTATCGAAATCGCCTCAAAATACTATGGAAGGCAAACAGGAACACGATCATCATCACGCAACAAGTGCCGCTCATGATGCCGGGAAAGAAACTAACCAGCTGAAAGCGGTCTTTGATCATTACTTTTCCGTAAAAGACGCACTGGTCAATACAGACAGTAAAGCGGCCGCTGCTCATGCAACCGAGTTATTGAAATCGCTTAAAAATGTTGATATGGCGCAATTATCGCCCGATCAGCATACCGTATGGATGCAGGTCATGAAAGACTTAATAAGTGAAGCTGAAAAAATGGCTGCTGCTAAGGATATCGCCCGGCAAAGAGCAAGCTTCGCCCTGCTTTCCAATAATATGTACACCCTAAGCAAAGTTTCGAGGCTGGCAGTGCCGGTTTATTACCAGCATTGCCCCATGTACGCCCAGGGCAAAGGCGGGCAGTGGTTAAGCAAAGAGCATACGGTTAAAAACCCGTACTACGGCTCCCAGATGCTGACATGTGGTAAAACTGTAGAAACGATTCAATAACAAAAACGATTTAAACTATGAATAGAGGCAAGCAGGCGCTGAAAAGCGCGTCGTTGATCGCTTTGTTGTTGCTGAACGGTTTATCATTGCTGGCACAGCAGGTAGTCCGCTACGAATTGTATGTAACAGATACGCTAGTAAATTATGCCGGCAAAGAAAAGCGGGCTATAGCCGTAAATGGCCAGATACCCATGCCCACGCTCACTTTTACGGAAGGAGATACGGCTGAGATCATCGTGCACAACCGCTTAAAGGAAAATACTTCTTTACACTGGCACGGCGTCTTTTTACCCAATAAAGAAGATGGGGTACCCTGGCTGACCCAGAAACCCATTAAGCCGGGAACCAGCTACACTTATCGTTTTCCCATTATCCAGAACGGTACACACTGGTACCACTCCCATTCCGGTATGCAGGAGCAGATAGGGATGTATGGTAGTTTTGTGATGAAAAAACGGGGAGCCGATAAGACACTTCGTAAAGGGATAGATGATTTGCCTGAAGTGCCTTTGCTCTTAAGTGAATGGACCAATCTTAACCCGGACAATGTACACCGGATGCTGCATAATGCCAATGACTGGGCGGCGATCAAGAAAAACGCCACCCAATCTTATGCGGAAGCCATAAGCGCAGGACATTTTAAAACAAAGCTGGCTAATGAATGGAAGCGGATGCTGGCCATGGACGTCAGCGATGTTTATTATGATAAAATACTGATCAATGGTCAGCATACAACAGATCTTAAATCAATAAATGGCAAAAAGCTAAAGGCCGGTGATAAAGTAAGACTGCGCATCGCGAATGGCGGCGCCTCTTCCTATTTCTGGCTGCAATATGCCGGGGGCAAGATCACCGTCGTGGCCAATGACGGGAATGATGTGGAACCGGTAGCGGTAGACCGGCTGATTATCGCGGTGTCTGAAACTTATGATGTGGTAGTAACTATTCCTGAAGAAGGGGTTGCCTATGAATTCTTAGCTACTACAGAGGACCGTACCCAATCTGCCAGCTATTATATCGGTGATGGTATCCGGCAATTGATCGCCCCGCTGCCCCGCCTGAAATACTTTGAGGGCATGAAGATGATGAATGATATGATGAAGATGAACGGCGACCTGGATGATATGGGGATGAAAATGAGCCTGAACCAAATGGATATGAATGTGGTCATGTATCCCGAAATTACGGGGGAGGGCAACGCCGGGATGCAAATGGATCATAGCGGGCATACCGGTATGAATATGGATGCTAATGTCAACCGTTATAACGCGAATGCTTTGGCGGATATCGTTACGCTCAACTACGCGATGCTGGAGGCAACACATAATACTGCGCTGCCCGAATCCGCGCCGGTCAAAGAGCTGAAATTTACCTTAACCGGTAATATGAATCGCTACGTCTGGAGTATGGACAATAAGATCCTTTCCGAAACCGATAAGATCCCGGTAAGAAAGGGTGAAGTGCTGCGCATCGTGATTTACAATAATTCTATGATGCGGCACCCGATGCACCTGCATGGTTTTGACTTCAGGGTGCTGAATGGTAAGGGCGAGCGCGCTCCTTTAAAGAACGTCCTGGATATCATGCCCATGGAAACGGATACTATTGAGTTCCTGGCTAATGAGGCCGGCGACTGGTTCTTTCACTGCCATATTCTTTACCATATGATGTCCGGTATGAACCGGGTTTTCGCGGTAGATGATTACAATAATCCTTATCTGCCGGATAAAAGGCAGGCGTACCGGATGCTGCAGCGGGAAAGCAATATGGCGCATTTTATGGCTGAAAATGATTTCGCGACTAATGGTAACGATGGCTCGGCTATGCTGCAAAATGCGCGATGGTCTTTAGGGACTGAATGGCGGCTGGGCTATAATGCCATGCATGGATACGAAGTAGAAACCCACCTGGGCCGATATATAGGGAAAATGCAATGGCTGATGCCTTTTATCGGCTTCGACTGGCGCTACCGGAAGATGGGTATGGACGAACATGAAAAAAACCTGTTCGGTCAGGTCAATAAAAAGGACAACCGGGCGGCGGTAAGCCTCGGTGTGATGTATACCCTGCCTATGCTGATCAATGTGCAGGCCGAAGTTTATCATGATGGTATTTTCCGGCTTTCCCTGATGCGGGAAGACATCCCGCTTGCCAAAAGACTACGGGCCGGTTTTATGTTGAATACCGACCTGGAATACATGGCTGAGCTCAAATATATCCTCAACAAGAATATGGGGATCAGGGCGCATTATGATAGTGATATGGGTTTCGGTGCCGGGTTTTCGTTAAACTATTAATGCCGGGAACCGTCTAAAAACAGGGTAACAACTAAAGGTTAAATTCCAGCGACCTTTCGATAAAACCGATAGGACAGGAATTTAGCCTTTTTAATGTTTAATTTCTTTCGCTTATTTTAGAACTGACCTTTTGATTGCTCATAGGTAGGACCGTACAGTCCCGGTACTTTATGGCCGGAGGCGCGTAAATGCGCTACGAGCTCACCCCGGTGATGATAGAGGTGATTATAAAGAAAGCCGCGGATGGCCTGCATTTTAGGCATCGGGCCGATCAATACTTTTTCCCCATGCATCATGGTCCAGTCATTCATATAATGACTTTCGTCCGACGCTTCTATAGCGTGTTTTGCCTTCTCAAAGTTCTCTTCGAATTTAGCCTGTATATTCACTATTTTACTATGGTCGGGGTGTTCGTAATGGAAGTTGTTAAAATTGAAAGTATCTACACTAAATACCCCTTCATACCAGGCATAGATCGTGGCGATATGCGTGGCCAGCTCGGCAACAGACCACAGGAAAGGTTGCGGGCGATAGTCAAGTGCCGGATCCGGTACTGCCTGTAATAATTTCCGGGTATTTTCTGCTTCGTGCAGAAATTCTCCGAGTAATGCTTGTTTGATCATTTTTGCGCGTTTTATGAATAACAAATATAAGCAAATGCGCCTCAAAAATGGTTGGGAAGTATTGGCTGCCTATGTAGGCTCTTCTCGTAAGCTTATTGTTTATTTAAGCGGCGCATGATAGGTGCTACGACCCAGGAGAAGAGATAGCAACCCACACAGATCCTGAAAGCAGCTTCCAGTAAGGCGCAGAGGAGCAGCAGGCTACCGGCCACATAGGCGATAGTATCCAGGTTAAAACTGAACAGGACAAACAGGAGCAATGAGAACCCGAAACCCAGGCCGGCCGCAAAACGTTTCGGCGCTGCAAAAATCGGGTAGGGACTTAGCTGTAATGAACGGCCAATAAGTTTGGCAACGGCAGCCAGTGGCGCGGGCTGGTAAGTAAAAGCCCGTAACGCGAAATCAAGTGTCAGCAGCAGGAACAGTGCCCGGGATTGCAGAGCCAGCCCAAGAGCTGTGATAATCAATACCAGCCCGGCTATGATCCGCACCACATTTTCATCCGCATAGTAATGAGTGATGTCTTTTTTTATCATAAAACAGATTTAATAGAAAGCTAAGTGGCAGGTGGCATAATATACCTGCCGTTTGCTTCCGGATTTATAAATTAGGTTGCGGCGTCAACCTCAGGTAGGGCTTTACACGTGTATGTCCTTTGGGGAATTTCGCCGCAATATCTTCGTCTTTTACTGCCGGGGTGATCACGACATCTTCACCCTGTTTCCAGTTGGCCGGTGTCGCTACCTGGTACTCTTCGGTTAGCTGCAGGCTGTCAATAACCCTTAAGATTTCATCGAAGTTGCGCCCGGTAGATGCCGGGTAGTTGATCGTAAGCTTTACCGACTTGTCGGGTGCGATGATCAGCACAGAACGTACTGTAGCTGTAGCACTGGCATTGGGATGGATGAAATCATATAATTCAGCAACCTTACGGTCTTGGTCTGCGATGATAGGGAAGTTGACCGTCGTATTTTGCGTTTCATTAATGTCTTTGATCCATTCCAGGTGGCTGTCTACAGGATCTACGCTCAAAGCGATTACTTTTACATTTCTTTGTGCAAAGGCCTCTGTGAGCTTAGCGGTTGCACCAAGTTCTGTAGTACAGACCGGTGTAAAATCTGCCGGGTGAGAGAATAGGACGCCCCATCCGTTACCAAGGTAATCATAGAAATTAATTGTACCTGCTGAACTTTCAGCCGTGAAGTCGGGTGCGATGTCCCCTAATCTTAATGTAGCCATGATTTTATGTTTTAAATATTAATATTAAACAGGAAGTGCTGACCGGAATCGAACCGGTGTATTAGCTTTTGCAGAGCTATGCTTAAACCACTCGGCCACAGCACCCGGATATTTTGATTAATTGTAATGAATGGTAAAAGGAGCGTCTATGTTGCCGGTTAAGGGTTCATAATCCCGCGCATTGACAATCGCTATTTTTTCTTCAGCCGTTTTGTATTGCCGGTTTTTCCGCCAGGACTGCAGGTTGACAAATTCACCGCCCCAGACAGATAGGAGTAATATGGAATAATAGTCCGGCAAGTCAGGATAATCAATGAAATCCGGTGTAGAAGGCTTATTGGGTAAGGTAAAGAACATGCCTAAGACACTTAAGCCTTTTTCCGCACCCTGTAATGCGGCATCCAGTTGTTCTTTTTGTGTAACAGGTGTTGTAAGCCCTGTAGTTGCCGGGTGGTCAACAAGTACCATTTTTTCAATGATACGGATCTCTCTTTTTTCAAATCCCAGCAGAAAGCCAAAGCTGGCTTGCGGAAAGCCCAGGACGCCGGCTTCTATGACCTGGTGTTTTACTTGTTCTGTTATATAAAGCATGATTTGTTCTTTTTTTAATATAAAACTTTTGTTGCTGGTAACTGTTGAATAGGGTAGTATACTCGGCCAAGATCAACCGTAGCTAGGATTACTTTTCTTACCCGGACTTTTTTGCGTTTGGATAATCTGAAATACTTTGTCGCATTGGTCAGTAACACGCCGGTAAGAATGATTAGTAATCCTATTAATTGTTTCTGGTTGATTGCCTGTGTTGTTAGTAACCAGCCGGCCAATACGGTAACCATAGGATTAATGTAGGTATGCGTACTTACCAGGGCCGCGGGTTTTACCGATAAAAGCCAGATATAAGAAAGGTAAGCAATTACCGAACCAAAAAGGATCAGGAAAAGTAATCCCAGCCAGGAATGTAAGGGTACTGTTGGAATGGATAAGGCTTGCCATTCGCCTTTGAAGGCAGCGACCAGGAAAGCGGCGATACCCGCAACGATCAATTGTTGGGCTATATTCATCAATGTAGATTGACCTGCAGGATTGTTCTTGGAATATAATGAGCCCAGTACCCAGCTTACAGAGCTTATGGCAAGCATGATAAATGCAATAAGGCGCATATTACTGTTGGCCGCATGGCCCTGGGTACTCCCGCCCAGGAATAGCAATAGACCGGCGAATCCCAGTATTAGTCCTATAGGGATCCATTTGTCGGAAAAATATTTACGCCAGTTTTTCCGGTCAATAGCGATAAACCAGAAAGGCCCGGTAGCAATAGCAATAGAAGCTTCTGTGGCACTTACGTATTGCTCTCCCCAGCCCACAAGACCGGTTCCACCGGTAAGTATGAGGATGCCGGTGATAGCATTCTTTTTCCAGTTAACCAGTTGGACAGGTTTTTCACCTTTAATGGCCAGGTAAGTAATAAGCAGGGCGCCGGCTACAAAAAAGCGAAAACCGGAGAGGATAAAAGGTGGAAACCCGTCAAGCCCGTAAGAGATGGCTATGAAAGTAAGGCCCCATATCAAGTATATATTAGTAAAAGCAATGGCGGAAAGCCATCTGAATTTTAGGAGATTCATTTTGGATTATTTTAATAAAAAAGACTTTGCGTATATGTCGCAAAGCCCTGGGAACAATATTAGTTACAGCGGTACTTATAAACGACAAGATCTTTGCATATAGCAACAACAATAAGCCATGTGCTGCTTTCGCATCATGTTATGCTTTGTAGCAAGAGAATTTAGAGGGCATTGCCAGATCAGGTTCCTGTCGTACATACTTTTATGTGTGCTTGTTGATTAATATTGCGGGTATTGATGATGCAAATATATAGTCTACTAAAATAGTGGACAAATAAATTTTTTGTTAAGCCCCCGGGGAAACGGTCATTTTTTTTGTGACAAACAATATTGTGCATGCATTTGACTGGCTTAATTATGGGGTTAAATGCAAATGTGGTATTGGCTTTTAAGGCAGGAGTTATCTATGCCAACACCGTATAGTGTTATGCATGTTTTAAGTTTAATAATAAATTGACTAATTGCTAAGCGGGAGCAATAGGATAATAGCCTGAGCGGTACAGGAATATTGTTGGAGAGTAGTTATGGAAAGTTTTAAATGCAAAAGCCCGGAAAGGAACCGGACTTAAGTTTATTTTTTTGCCCGGGATAAGTAATAATGCCAGAGCATCATACTGGCTACAGACCTGAAAGGCCGCCATGTATCGCTGATCGTAATAAGCGCTTCTTTATCGCTGCCTTTATCCAGCTGCTTCAATCGCCTGAGCGCATTAACCGCAGCCAGGTCCCCTATGGGAAAGAGATCGGCTCTTTGCAGGGCAAACATAAGGTAGACATCTATGGTCCAGTGCCCGATCCCTTTTAGCTGGATCAGTTTTGCTCTTACGCTATCATCAGGCAGTTCCGCTAGTGCGGCAAGATCAATTGTTTTGTTGTTGATCGCAAGCGCCAGTCCTCTTATATAGCCGCTCTTTTGCCGGCTGACATAACAGGCCCGCATTTCCTCATCATTCAATGATAGCATATTGTCCGGCGTAATATCACCAACATATTGCTTCAATTTATTTAAGGCCGCCAGGGCGGAAGCCAGGGATACCTGCTGTTCCAGGATGATGTGTACCAAGGTTTCAAAGCTATTGTTTCTTGTCCACATGGGTGGATAGCCATAGGTCTGCAGGATATGGTCCAGGTCACTATCGTTTACAGCCAGTTCATCGCAAATGCTGTGAAAGTTTGTGCTATTAAAAGTTGTGGGTATAAGAATCTTCTGTTGCATATTGGCCGGGTTTAATCATCAAACAGGGTGGGCATCCGGTTGCTGTTTTCGAGTTTGAGCAGCAGGGATTTATTGTGCAGGCCGCCTGCAAATCCTACCAGCTGGCCTGAGGCACCTATTACCCGGTGGCAGGGAACGATGATTGCCACCGGGTTTTTGTTCAGAGCCCCACCTACCGCTCTTATGGCTTTGCCGTCACCTAAGGCACGGGCAAGTGCTCCATAAGTTTTGGTAGTCCCGAAGGGTATCTCCAGCAAAGCGGTCCATACCCTAAGTTGGAAATCGGTGCCTCTAAGATCTAAGGGAAGCTCGAAAACAGTCCTCGCCTTTGCAAAATATTCTTTGAGTTGCTGTTCTGCTTTTAACAATATCGGGTGCCCATCGTCTTGTTGGGCATCCGGCATTTTGGCGCGCTGATAATCCTCCCCATCCCAGAGCACAGCAGCAAGCCCGTACCGGCTGGCGATAAGCCGGAGCTCGCCCAGTGGCGAGGGCATATCTTTATAGGCATATTGTGGTGGAGCTTCCATTTTTTTGTTTATTATTTTTTATGCTCAACGGAGCTTTTTATTATTTTCAGCCATTCATTTTCTTAAAGATCGAGCAGGCGATATGCCCGCCAAAGCCAAAGGTGTTGCTCATAGCATAGTTTACTGTTTTGGTTTTTGCAGTGCCCAGATTGAAGTCAAACTTACCGGCAAATTCAGGTTCAACGTCAGTAGTATTTATCGTTGGCGGAACCTGATCTTCCAATACCGATTTGATACAGATAATCGCTTCTATCGCACCGGCAGCACCCAACAGGTGACCGGTCATGGATTTGGTTGCACCTATAGTCACTTTAGCATCCGTACCAAATAGTTGATCGATTGCTTTTAATTCGCTCCGGTCACCCATAGGAGTAGAAGTAGCATGCGCATTTACATAATCAATGTCTGTAGCTTGAAGACCGGCATCTTCCAGGGCCAATTGCATACCTAAAAGGGCACCGGCACCTTCCGGATGTGTACCCGTAATATGATAAGCATCTGCCGCCAGGCCGCCGCCAACTATTTCTGCCAATATAGGTGCATTCCTTTTTACGGCCGATTCATAGCTTTCCAGGATTACTGCGCCTGCGCCTTCACCCAGGACAAAACCGTCACGGTGTATATCAAAAGGCCTGGAGGCATGGGTATAATCTTCATTATTAGCGGATAAGGCTTTAGAAGCATTAAAGCCGCCTATAGAACTTTCGGTAATGGAAGCTTCTGAGCCGCCGGTGATCATCATGTCCGCTTTACCCCATCTTATATAATTGAAGGCATCAATGATGGCGGTATTGCTGGCGGAACAGGCAGAAACTGTAGTATAATTTACGCCACGCAGACCGTATTTGATGGAGATAAGACCAGATGCAATATTGATAATGCGCTTGGTAATAAAGAAAGGATTGAACCTGGGCGTGCCATTGCCGCCTGCAAATTCAGCAACCTGCTCCTCAAAAGTGGAGACACCACCATCTCCCGAGGCCCAGATCACCCCGATCCGGTCCCGGTTCAGCGTACTGAAATCGATACCTGCATGCTGTACGGCTTCCGCAACGCTGGCTAAGGCGTATTGAGAGAATAGATCATATTTACGTACCTCTGCTTTTTCAAAGTATTGTAAAGGGTCGAAGCCTGTTACTTCACAGGCAAATTTTGTTTTGAATTTTGAAGGATCAAATTTGGTGATCGGTTTGGCACCGCTGCGCCCTTCCTGCAATGCGTTCCAAAATTCATTTACGGAATTACCCAAAGGCGTAATGGCTCCTAATCCTGTGATGACTACTCTTTTCATGTTATTGCTGATTAATTGTTTTGTAATTCCTGCCTTAATGCTTTGATCATTATAGTGAAGTCGTTATCACTGGTCAGGCGGGAAAGTTGTACTATAGCCAGCATGCCTGATATCAGCATGAGTGCTTTGGTACGGGATGATTGTTTGAAATTAAAAGTGCCCTGGCTTTTTCCTTCTTTTAAGAAATAGCTTACCCAGGCGATCATGTGTTCCGAGAATTCCTGTAATTTTTCCTGTACTACCAGGTCCAGGGTATTGAAATCGGTAGATAAAGAACCGACAATACAGATGCGGTTTTGCTTTTTTATGTCTTTGTATATGGCAAAGAAGCGATCCAGTTGCTCTTCAGGTGTTTTGCTTTGATAGTTTTCCCGGATCTGTTTCAGTTGAGCGATATGGAATTCGATGACTGCCACGCCCAGGTCTGCCTTATGCGGGAAATGATGATGTACAGATGGTTTCCTGATGCCTACAATATTAGCGATGTCTACAAAGCTGATGGCATTGTAGCCCTTGTCCCGGATCAGTTCATCTGCAGTTTGTATAATGGTTTCCCTTGTGGTCATTCCCTTTTTTATTCAAATGTACAAACCTTCCGGTAGGTAGGCAAATTTATTTTTATTGGAATTAAGGATGAATGGTTAGTGAGCAGTGAATAGTATGAATGATTCGTTAATAGTGTAAAGCGAGAGTGAATAGTTATGGAATGAGAAGTGATGGGGGATTTACGCTATCATGGAAAATCCTGTTAATACCTTGATGCGGTTTCTTTATTTTATTCCGGGATTTTTGTTTTATGGAAACTGCAAAAGACAAAATGTTGTACAGACCCGGAAGGGGTAATATGTTCAACCGGCATACAATGTTGCTTTTCAAATGTTGGGGCAAAAGTATTTGCTAAAGCTGTTGCTGAGTATTGTTTGATTTCGATACCGCTGCATTTTTTGGGGCCTGATTCCGAGAAGGTCCCGATGACCAGGATGCCTTTGTGAGTAGTGGCATTGTTAAGGGCCTGCTTATAGCGTTCGATGTCCCCCGGCTCTGTGAGGAAGTGAAAGGCCGCCCTGTCGTGCCATAAATCGTATTGCGCTTCCGGTTGAAAATCCGTAACATCGGCAACGATCCATTTACTTTTGTTGCATTTTCCTTTAGCCGGGCTTTGGCCCTTTCAATTGCCGCCTGTGAAATATCCAGTACGGTGATGTTTTCATAGCCGGCTTCCAGCAGGTGATCCGTTAAAAAGCTGTCTCCGCCACCTATGTCAATTATCGCGGCTGTTTTTGACAGGCCAGAATCCCGGATAAAGGTCAGTGAGGTATAGGGATCGGGCTGGTACCAGCTGACGGTTTCCAGGGCTTTTGTCGTATAGATGTTTTCCCAATGTTCTTTACGGTTGAATAGTTCCATTGATAGCTGTTTTATGAATATTGCTTCTTGTTACTAATTAGTCATAACATTATCACCCGGGGCTTCCCGGATATTTATTGCTATTACACCGGCCGCGTTTCCCGCAGTTGCCTGCAGTTTGCGATCAGGTGTTGTAAATGTAACGTTTTTCCGGCTTTATGGTACTTGCCTGTAGTTTTACGAAAGGTTTTAATTGAAGACATCTATTTTGGTATAAACAAGATAAGCTGCTGCAAAATTGATCGTTCACACTTTCCCTTCAGTGTGTTTTCAGCAATAACGTTCGTGTAGGGTATTTACAACTTCAGTTGATGATTTTTCCTCAGTTTGAGGAAATAAGCTGGTTTTTATCTTGCCGCCGATTGTAAAAAAATATTTAAAATGAAATACGAAAAATTTTTGCAGGTGTTTGATTACCTTTTGCTTATAGTTTAATGGCTACCTGCTGGCATGATATTTGATTTATTACAATTATACTGTAAATATTGTTTTACCTGTATGATTATAAAAAGAAAACTTAAAAGTTATAGTATATGGCAAACAGAGACAGAATAGAGATGTATAGTACTGAAAACAACAGTAATGCTTTAATTGATTTCTTTAAAGAGAAATATAATGCTGCTGTGGCCGCTGAACTCCGGATCAGGAACCTGCTGAGTCAACTAAAAGGAGAATGTGAAGATATGACTTTATTCCATTTTTTTAAGACAGAGCAACTTGAAACGATAGGTTACGGTAATGTAATCAGTCCAGGCACCGAATTGATCCAACGTTAAGTTACTGATATAATATAAATTTTAACCTTTATCAAAACAAATAGATATGAGAAGAATAATCACGGCCTTATCAGGCCTCGCACTAGCCGGAGGAACCTTTATCTTTGCCTCTTCATGTTATAAAGAGCAGGATTGGAATTGCGTATGTAAAGACAATCAGGGACAGGAGACTACTGATCTTATCCGCGATAAAACAAGAAAAGAAGCTAAAGCCGAATGTGATTCTAAAATTAATGTTTTAGGTTACGAGAGAGAATGTAAATTATCTTTATTCTAATCATTAATGGCACATGTGGCCTTTGTACCGGGGATATTTTTATCAATTGATAAAAATATCCCTTTTTTATAGAACTGGTTTATGCTGTGGCTCCATGGGGAAAATGTAGTAAAATTCAACAGGTTTTATTATTTGAATGGTTTGTTATCGTACTAAAAAAGCAAAAAAATAAATTCTTTAGTACTTTTTCATATAATTTCTTGTAGATGTTATGAAACTTGAGTACTTTGCTGCTTTCTTATCATTACTTCACACTATTATTACTTAAATTGTTTATATATGAAAGTATTAGTGATTGGAAATGATCGTAATTACGTGAATTTCTTAAGCAAAAAGCTAACTGAAGTTTCGATGGAAATAAAGGATTGCGAATCTTTGGCTGATGCTTCCATATTATTAAGAAAAGAAGCATTTGAAGTCGTGATTTGTTGTCTTCCTCTGCTTCGTAAATCCTGTCCTTTTGAATTGATGGAGGATCTGAACCAATGTGTGGGTGACGCTGCTATTGTTATTATTAGCGATAATATACAATTATACACGGCAATGGACCTGATGCGACAAGGTGTTTATACCTGTTTTAACCGCCCTTTCCCTTTAGAACAATTGACTAAAGTATTGGTAGAAATCGGGGAACGTCAGGCCTTGAGCAGGACTAAGGTCACTCCCGGCGCCAGGCCTCCGGAAATCATCAAACAAGAGCCGGAGAAAATTGTTTTATCTAAAAAACGCTATGTTAGGGGTGTCAGTACAGTCGCTAACAAAATGTATAGCCAGATCGATCTTGTAGGCCCTACTTCTTTCAGTGTTATTGTATATGGAGAAACAGGTACCGGTAAAGAAGCGGTAGCACACCGGGTGGCAACCGCAAAAAGTGCTACAGCGCCTTATATCGCGGTAGACTGTGGTTGCCTGACCAAAGAGCTGGCCTTAAGTGAATTGTTTGGTCATGAGAAAGGTAGTTTTACCGGGGCGGTAGCTAAAAAGATCGGCGCTTTTGAGCTTGCGAATAACGGCACATTGTTCCTGGATGAGATTGGAAACCTGGATTATGAAGTGCAGGGCTTCCTGCTGCGAGCCATACAGGAAAGGAAGATCCGCAGGCTGGGTGGTACTGAAGATGTAGTGACCAAGGTGCGGATCGTAGTCGCTTCTAATGAAAACCTGGCGGCAGCGGTCCGGTCGGGTAAATTTAGGGAGGACCTGTATCACCGGCTGAATGAATTCGAGATCACGGTGCCGCCTTTACGCTCGCGTCCCGAAGATTTGCCTTTATTTATTGAGCAGTTCCTGGCAGAGGCCAATATTGAATTGGGCAAAGCGGTACGCATGCCGGATGCTGACGCAATGGAAGCTTTGCAGCAGTATAACTGGCCGGGAAATATCCGCGAGCTGAAGAACATAATCCGCAGGGCCTGTTTATTCTGCCCGGACGAAACCGCGATTAGCAGCAATTGTTTGCCGGAAGAGATCCTTAATTATATGGACAATGAACCGGAAGAAAATGAAGAAAACAGTATTACGCCGGTACTAGTAAGAGTGAAGCGGGCCGGCGCGATCACGGTGGACGATATAGAAGAAGCTTTAAAATTATCCAATTACAATAAAACGCAGGCGGCACAATACCTGGGTATAGACCGTAAAACATTATATAATAAATTAAAGCGGCTGAACGGGGATAATTAATCCTTGCCGGTTAAAATTCTTATAACTACCCAAAGGCCCTGAATAAGCATTCAGGGCCTTTGGGTATATTGTATAGCGCGTTTATTATCAAATTCCGGGATTTGCCTGGTTTACTTTTCCGTTTCCTTTTTTATATTATAGTATTCTGAACGGATCTTAGCTGTAGGCAAGTGGATCTGGAAACCCAGGTTGAGGGATAAGCCGGATACATTGCCTGTACCGTAAGTGCCCTGGTACATTGCAGATGCTTCCAAAGCCACATTCGGGGAAATAAAATACGCATAACCGGCACCGAATCTTAAATTAAATCCTACTTCTACATCCGTTTGCCCGGCCACACCCACTGCTGCTTCCGCGAAGAAACGGCCTTTGTTCAGCACATTGTCAATATTGAACTCTTTAGGGGCAAAGTAGTAGCGGCCAAATGCGCGTATACCATAATTAAAAATGATGTCATTACCTTTAACCGCGTTGAAGCCCAGGGGTACTTCCGCGCCGATAGCCAGGTTGTTCTGAATGAAATAGCCGACTTTAGGACTGATCTGCACCGAAACATTACTTGCCGAGCCGAGCCCGAATCCTACATTGGCCAGCTGGCCACCCACCATTATGGTTCCTTTCTGTAATTGTGCGTAGCTACTAAAACCCAGGGTCGTCAGTAAAAGTGTACTTGTAAGTATTCTTTTCATAATCTATAATTTTAAGGTGAGTAAATAAATATTTGTTTTAAGCTTTAGGTAAAATGTATCAGGTATAGGTTTAGTTGCTTTTTTATTGAGCTGTTTCGTCCAGCAAAACGATATTATTATTGAATTCACGCAGGCGGCAACGCAGCGTCACCAGGTCTCCTTCTTTTAAAGTATCAATCCGCTTGATATCCAGTATGCAGCATTTGATCAGCAGCGGTGTGGAATCTGCTGGACTATTATTATCGCTGCACATCATGGTTAAATAGTTACAGTCGTCTTCCGATAGGGATTTGGCCAGGTGCACAGTCCCGGAAAGCATTAATTCATTGTCTTGATACTTCGTCATGGCAAGCCCGGCGTTGCCTGTAAAGTCGCTGCACATTTCTTTGGCGCTTACCGTTATCGGCTCTGATGCCGGTTTTTCGCCCAGTATGGTATCGGCATAAGGAGGTTCCTCGTTTTTGTTTTGGTTATTATTGTTCTTGCAGGAATAAGAAAAGAACAGTGTGAGTGCCAATAGGCCCGAGACTAATTGCTTATTCATAAAATCGATTTAAAGGGTTAGTATAGCTAATCCCGGATTTCAACCGGACCAGCTATACAGCCGGCAGGCTTCCATACAGGACCATTTATCTTTTTTATCCACCTTGCCCATTCATCTGTAATGTAAGCTTTGAGCTTTACAGGTTTCAATATGGTTTAGCCCCCGTTGTTGCTGCCGTTTGTACAGCAGGAACGTCATCTTATTATCCTTGATCACACAGGTATCTGTATTATATACAGCAAAAACCAGGCCTAGAGGTGTTTTCATTGTTCTTCAGGCCTATAGCTTGTTGTTACCCCTTAAAAGTGTTGTGGAAGCGGCAGGTAAAGTGGGGAATACCCGGGGAATATTTCCTTTAGTCCTTGATTGAATACCCAGGGTAACTGTTTACGCTTCACACCTGAAGCCTGGTGGTCTGATTATTGTGATGATTATTAGTGAGTTAGCTTAATTAAAGACCAAATATTGAAATTATGGCGCATGAAAAAGTTACGTTTAAAGGCTTAATAGGGGTTTTAAAAGACAGCTTTAAAGGTTTTATGGATGATAATGTAATGGGCTTATGTGGGGCTTTGTCTTATGCCACTATTTTTTCTATAGCTCCTTTAATGGTAGTGGTGATCGCGATCATCAGTTTTATTTATGGCGATGATGCCGTGCAAGGCAATATATATAGTTCATTGGAAGAAATGATGGGTGCCGATGCGGCTTTGCAATTGCAAAACCTGGTGAAGAGTGCTTCTTTATCGGGCAAAAGCACCCTGGCAGCTATTATTGGCGTTGTTACCCTTATCTTCGGTGCCTCTACCGTTTTCGCACAAATCCAGAGTTCTTTAAACACGATCTGGGGTATTAAGCCCAAACCTAAAAGTGGTATCCTGAAACTGCTGGTGAACCGTTTACTCTCTTTTTCCTTAGTACTGAGCATCGGGTTCCTGCTGATCGTTTCCTTAAGCCTGAACGCGGCTTTATCTTATGTAAGTAATTATATCCTGGATTACTTCCCGGATGGCATGAGCGTAGTCATCAATATCCTGAATTTTGTGATCACTTACCTGATACTGGCCGTTTTATTCGGCTATATCTTTAAAGTATTGCCCGATGCCAAGATCCGTTTCCGGGATGTAGCGGTAGGGGCAATGGTAACGGCTGCCTTATTCATGATCGGCCGCCTGCTGATCTCGCTGTATATAGGTTTTTCTAATTTTGATGATACATTCGGCGCGTCGGCCGCCATTATCATTATACTCGTCTGGATCTATTACTCTTCCCTGATCCTGTACTTCGGAGCGGAGTTTACCAAGGCCTGGGCGGTGAAATTCGGCTATAAAATTTACCCGGATAAGTATGCGGTAACGACTAAACTCGTAGAGATCGAAGTAGACAATGCTCCTGTAGAAACGATTAACAAAGAGGTTAAAGCAGCTACTGGGGACAAAGCAGCTACAGGTGACTGGAGGTTATAGTCAGTAGGAAACAATAAGGTATGTATTTATGGTTTGTATTAAAGTAAATGCTTTAATGCAAGCTGTAAACTACCTGTATGCCGCTTTGGGTATCTATACAACGGAATACTGCGGTCTGCAGGATGTGCGCCTTCATGACGAGGATCACTTTTTCGCTCCGGTTATTACGGATCACTCTTCTTTCTTCAAACATGGTTATACGGATATAATCAAAGTCGTTGAGGCGTAACTGGTCCACAATGGCTAAAGCTTCAGATAATTGAAATTCCATATTGATAGTGTTCGTGATACAATAAAAGCAAGTAAGGAATGAAGGTGAGTCATTGATTGCCCGTTCATTATCGGGCACATTACTTACATATCCAGTAAAATACTTCAATTAACATGCCAAAGCGACCACCGTTGCTCATATTTATCTTAAAAAATTAATCTGGTATAAAGAGAAGTGCATTGCGATGTCTAAGCGCAAAAACCCGGAAGCATAAACTTCCGGGCATTTTGTTTTAGCTGCAAGCTCCGCAGCAAAACTATAGGCGAGGCCTATTATTTCCAGTCCTCCGTTTCTTCCACGGGGATTTGTTTGAGGAATTCATCAAAGGCAGCCCCATCGTTATCGGAGTACATACCGTAGGAGTCCATTACATAGCCTGTATTGCCCGCTTTATCTCTGATCAGGTAGATGGCTGAATTATCGGCCGGGTCGGACATCCCTTCAAAGCGGAATATCTTAATGATGGTAAGGTCTTCGGGGTTGTAGATATTATTATTCATGCCCTGGAGCTTGCCATGGTCCGAGAGCTTCAGTTCATTATCCATGCCACGGGCCTTTAATTTTTCCAATACTTCGGTAAGGGTGCTCATGGCGCCCATGTTGTCCTTACTATTCATAACATTCAGGTTTGATTATCAATATGTATAGTGCAAAATTTGTGCCAGAAATAATCCTCTATTATTTATCTTTGAAGATATGTGATTAAATGATTATTTGTATGGCTAATTTTGATTTTTCAACTTTAAATAGTTCGGATTTAGAAGAGCTAGTTTGTAGCCTAATAAACGAAAAAGAAAAGCGATCTGGGAGTAATGTGATTTTTAGAACTTTTAAAGATGGTAAAGATAAAGGTATAGATCTTTTTTACTCATCAGGTAATGATGAATTTAAAATAGTTGGCCAAGTAAAACATTATTATCGTTCCGGATATAAGGCCTTAATTTCAAATTTGAAACTATCAGAGAAACAAAAAGTTATTAGGCTATCACCAACGCAGTATTTTTTAGCCACTTCTGTTGATTTGAGTCATTCAAATATTGTAGAGATTAAGGATGCTTTTCACCCGTACATAAAAAGTATTTCTGATGTTTATGGTAAAAAAGATTTGAATAGAATGTTAGAACTTTATCCTAATATTCTTAATCAACAATTCAAATTATGGTATTCTACTTCCGGAGTCTTAAAACTGATCTTACATTATGAATTAATTGGCCGTTCAAATGAATTTCGACAAAATCAATTAAAAAGAAAACTTCGTTTATTCGTGGAAACACCTGCATTAACAGAAGCTAGAGATAAATTGAAGAAAAATGACTTTATAGTTATTACAGGAGAACCTGGAATCGGTAAAACTACTATAGCTGAACTACTTTTGTATGATTACATTAGAAAAGGATATGAATTGATCTATATTTATGATGATATTAAGGAAGCTGAAAAAATACTCGATGAAAGTAAAGAGAATGTAGATGTTCTAGAGAAGAAGCAGATATTTTATTTCGATGATTTTTTAGGACACAATTCAGTAGAAATTCAAAAAGCTAGAGGAGCAGAAACCGCATTGCTAAAAGTATTAAGAAGAATTTTATTCTATAAAAATAAAAAATTTATTTTTACTACTAGGTCGTTTATCTTTAATTCTGCTATTGAAGATTCAGAGAATTTAAGACGTTTTAATATTAAGACAAAAGAAAGTATTTTAAAATTAGATTTATATTCAAATTACATTCGGCAGAAATTGCTATTAAATCATATTGAAGAATCAGATTTACCTGATATACATAAAAAAGTTCTTCATAATAAAGATGTGCAAAACTTCATAATTAATCATTCTAACTTTTCACCGAGGTCAGTCGAGTTTATCACTTCTTATGATAATTGTATTAATTTACCCATTAAGGATTATGAAAAATTTGTTTATAAGAACTTTAATAAGCCAGATGAAATATGGCGACATGCCTATGAACAGCAGATAAATGATTTTGACAGAATTTTACTAAATACAATGATAAGTTTTGGGGATTCTGTAGATATTGGAGATTTAGAATTAAGTTATAATGCTAGGATTGATTATGAAGTAAAATACAACAATTTTGTTCGTCCACTTAATTCATTTAAATATTCTTTGAGAAGATTGGAAGGTGGATTTATTGTTCAGGAAACATATAATAATGATAATTTTAAATTTATCAACCCATCTCTTGTTGATTTCCTGCTAGGTCATTTACGTGATAATTATGATGAAGTTATACGTATAACTGAATCTGCAGTTTTTCTTAGACAATTGACCGCCAGGATTTTCCCTTTACATATACCAAGTATATCAAGTAAATTTAAAATAACAAGTTCACTTAGAGAAAAAATTATATTTAAATATGACTATTTTATAAAACCTGATAGTAAAAATTTAGATGCTCTAATATTAATCATTTTATTAACAAAAAACTTTAAATCTTTAGAAATAGAGGAGGCAGTAATGGATATATTTTTGAAAATAGATGATTGGTCATTTTTAGAGTACAATTACTCTGAAAAAGTAGGTTTAGTGAGTTTCCTAAAAGAATTAACATCTATTTCTATGATTAAATTTATTAAAGATCATGGGGAGAAAATGTTTGCAATGTTAATATTAACTGAAGTAGATATAGATGAGTTAATTAGTTTATTGGAAGGTTTATTCCTTAAATTCAAACAGGAAGTTGAGAATCTATTAAAAAAGAGTGATTTGTATTTATTTAATGATTTTTTTGATGAACTTTTAGATAGGAAAGTTGATGAAGATATTGAATATTTATTGGAATGTTTTAATCCACAAAGTTTAGTTGATGCAAAGGAACTAGAAATGACAGTTAGAATTAATACTATTAATTCTTTAGGACTAAAAGTTAAAGCAAATTTATCAAAATACAGTACTTACAATTGGTGGGATATTGCTCAAAACAATTATTTTAATGAGCAAATGTCAAGAGATTGAAGTACTATTATTTTGCGAAATATTATATTAAATTAGTTGCTTTCTCTTAATTTACGCTCCCAGCTCTTTCAAGCCCCGGTTCAGGCTCCTGACCGAAATACCCAAATAGGCCGCCATGTCTTCTTTGGACAGTTCGAGGCCCTGCTTGGCCTTTAGCGCCAGCAATTTACCCAGGCTATACTCCAGGGTATATAATTGCTGGTAAGAAGCCCGGCTGGCGGTATTTACGATCCGCCCGGCAAAGGTATCCAGCATCAGCTCGTTCAACTTAAAATCCTCTTGCAGTAAGGAGCGAAAATAGGGAACGGAAAAAGCATAAACGGTTACTTCCGTCATCGCCTCAATCGTACAAAGACAGGGAATCCGGCGCAGCATTTCTATATCGCCCAGGATCTCACCTTTGCCCAGGAATTCGAGGATGTAGGCCTTGTCATTATCTTCCGAAAAATAGCATTTCGTAATGCCCGACTGGATGAGCATAACCTTAGTCGCGGTCTCGTCCTGGCAAAGGAGTTTCTGGCCCTTTGCATAGTGTCTGATTACGATATCTTCCTTACGCTCCTGTTGGAGGTAGAGCGCTTCGGCATAAGCTAAAAATGAATCATTGGTTCGTAACATAATTATCCCGGGACAAATGTCCTTGCCGGAACTATTTTCCTTCCTGACCTTTGCACCTCCTACAAAGATAAACACGGATATGAAAACAAAGATCAATATTGCGGAATGGGTACGGAAAGAACATTATTTATTCTTTTCACAGTTTGAAGAACCTTTCTTTGGCGTAACCGTACAGGTAGACGTTACACGGGCTTACCGGCAGGCTAAAGCCAAAGGACTTTCTTTCTTTTTGTACTACCTCTACCGGGCTATGAAGGCCGCCAACGAAATTGAAAACTTCCGTTACCGCATCGTTGAAGGCGAAGTGTATCTTTTTGATAAAGTGGATGCTTCACCTACAATTAACCGGCCTAACGGTACTTTCGGCTTCGCTTATATGGATTATGAAACGGATGAAAAACTGTTTTATACCAAAGCAAAGGCTGAAATAAAACGTACGCAGGAGGCCACATCATTAATGCCGGCGGTTTCCGGTGAAAACCTTTTGCATTGCTCCGCGATCCCCTGGATTGATTTTACTTCACTTTCGCATGCCCGTAGCTTCCACTTCCCGGATAGCTGTCCCAAGCTCTCTTTTGGGAAGATGAACGGGCAGGAAGGAACATTGAAGATGGCTGTATCTATCCATGGGCATCATGGCCTGATGGACGGTTACCATATCGGCCGGTTCGTGGAAAGGTTCCAGGAATTACTGGATGAATAATAAAACAATGTGACAGCGACGATAAGCTACTCTCTATAAGCTAAAAACAAAACAGGCAGGCCGGTACTTAAAGTGCCGGCTTTTGCTTGTTTTGGATTAAATGTGTTTATTGTAGAAAAAACGGATTAACTTATCGGTAAGATCGCAACAGGTGAGATTAAAACAGATTATATTATTATTGCAATTAATCTCTCTTGTTTGAAAATGAAAAATATTGTTTTTGTTTTACTTTGGATAGCCGGTAATATTTGTAGTCATGCACAGGCACAGAGCCAGTTTCCTGGATCCGTAAACGTTGAAAAGACAGCCGCGCTCCAAAGAATTATTGGCACTAAATTCTTTGCAGCAATACCGGAAAATTATAAACCTGTAGGAAGCAAGATGCGTATTGAAAGAGATCAGCATACCTCCTTACAGGTTATAGAAATACCGGAAATTAGTTTTAAAGACAGCAAAGCAATATTCTCGAAGAGTTTAACAGATCTGGGCATTCTAAAACCCGAAATTCGGTCCCTTAAATATAATAATTACGATGCCATTTACTTTTTAGGTCTTTCAACAAAAACAAATGAGGCGACTTTAGGAATAGTATTCGGTGATGAAAATCTTACGGTAATGGTTTTGGGTGTTTACCCAGCAAATGATAAGCAAGCGATGAATGAATTGAATGCGCTGCTTTATAATTCTTATTACGATCAGTCTGTTGAAGTGGACCCTTTGGAGCGTGTGAATTTTACGTTTGATCTTGGGATAACCGGTTTCACATTAGCGGCCCATACCGGGAACCGTTTTGTTTATACGTTGAATGGCGCTTCAGATATGGAAAACGAATACGATAATATTTCTTCCTTTAAAATCTACTCGCTGAAAGCGGCTGATTTTGCGGAAGCAAAAGAGCAGTTTGATTATATATTGCGCATTGATAAAATGCTAAAGGTATTGAAACAAGAAGAACGTGAAATTAATATTAACGGCAATAAGGCCTATACTTTATTGATGGAATTGAGCTATGGAGGCCAGGTAAGTGAAATTGTCTATTATGTATTGATTCATAAGGGCGAAACTGCGGTTATGTATATCGCTACGGACAATGATCATGGGAAATGGTTGGATAAGTTTAAAAGAACGGCTGAGAGTATTCAATTTGAATAAGTTAAAATCATTTTATTTTTGAACAAAGTATAACTAATCAATTGCGTAAAAATATTTTCTATTTCGAGACTTTAAAAAAGTTTGATTATATATCAATAACTGTTTACATATTGATAAGTTTGATCCTGCTGGGCTGCTGTTATCAAGCCTCAGCTGAGGCTAATAAGGCTTTAATATTTGCTTATGGTTTGGGTACTTGCATTTTTCTTTATGGGTTTGGTTACCGTTCATTAAGAAATCTGACGGTATATTTTATATGGATTGGTATTGCGCTGGTTCATCTTTTAATATACTTTCAAGTAAAGGATGACGCTGGTTTAGCAATGGAAAACGCACATGCGGCAATAGGCTTAAGAAATACTTTGCCCATGCTGATGCTTTTCCAAATATTGCGTTTTATTAATATAAAGATTCAAAACCAGGAGTTAGTAGCTCCATCCTGGGGAAGTAGCACTAGTGTTTTTGATAGAAGAAGGGTTAATTTTATGGATTTTATTTCTTTTGCTATTTATATAGCTGTGTTCACAATACTTTCTTTTGAAATTTAAGAGCTAATAATAGAATTGAGAACAGCAATACGGCGGCTACGATTATTATAGCCCGGCCGCGCTCAGTCATTCAGAAATAGAGCGCTTATTGAAAAATTTAAGAGATTAACAATACCGGATCATTTCGCTTTTTGTTTTTGCTTAATTTCGCTTTGCAGCCGGCTTACGGGTTAAAGCTGTTGACGTACAATCTCATGAAATTAATGAATAAGAAAATTGCCGCTTGCGCAGTCTTGCTGTCGTTCAGCGGAGCAGCTTCCGTTCTTGGCCAGGGAAAAGAAGTACACTTTGACCGGGAATATAAAAAAGCAAACGACCAGAAGACGACTATAGAGATCAATGAAGCCCAGGAACTGATCTATATTATCCTGTCTTTAACGGAGTTCGGGCAAAAAAATCCGAACATGACCCGGCAGAATACGCCTTATTTTGAAGCGGTAAAAAAACACTTCAGCCCTTATGCAGGCCTACCGGTAGTACATCAGTTCGATTCTTTATTGAACCAGAATATCATCAATTATTTTCTCCTGGCCGGTAATGCTTACGGGTTCCGGTTTAAAGGCGATCAGCTGGTACCTACAGAAGTCTATAATTTCCCTGCAAAAGGTATCGGTAAGTTCGAGGTAAAGACAAACCCGGTGATTACTTACCTGGACGAGCTGAATGAGTTTGCCCGTAAATCCGGCTACCGGAAGTTCTATAAGGCACATCGCGGCTATTACGACAGCCTGAAGATCGAGTATAAGGAATTTACCGACATAGCGGCCCAAAAAGAGTGGCTGGAAAATAAATTTGATACGCGCATCAATAGTTACCGCGTACTAAGCTCCCCCCTGATCGCCGGTATGAACGCTACCCATACTTTTGAAGATAATGAGTTTAAGGAAATATTATTATTCCTGCCTACCATAAAGCATAACCCTGACTGGAATGAGGCATTTAATAAAGCGATCAATACCCGGGTGATCTTTACCGAGATCGATCATAATTATGTAGGGCCGCTGAGCGAGCAATATAAAGACAGGATCAATGCCATTTTTGACAACCGGGACAAATGGGTTGATGCCACGAACAAGAGTACAGAACATTATCCTAACCCGGTAAAAGTATTTGATGAATACCTGACCTGGGGCCTCTTTATTTTATATGCTTACGATCATTATAAAGATGAAGCACTGTTGAACCAGGTGGTAGAAAATGTAAATGGCATGATGATCAAAAAAGGTTTTCCCAAAGGCGCGGCCTTCAACGAAGAGCTGTTGCGCCTGTACCGGGAGCATAAACCTCAAAAGATTGCCGGCTTGTATGCGCCTTTATTAGACTGGAGTGCCAACCAATAAGATTGCTGAATTACTAAAATGTAGTTGTAATGAAATTCGTATTTACTTTATCCTTTATGCTATTGCTGTTGTCTTGTAAAGAAAGTGACAATACTAAGAATAAGCAGGTGCTTTCCGGGTCTTGTACCTGCGAAGAAAGACAGGATACGGATACCGTATTTTTCGCGACTAAGGTACAGGTACAGGAAGTAAATGGTCAAAAATTAATCCATTATAACTGCGCTGCTATAGCCGTTGGAACAGCGTCGGTAAGTGATGAAGGCGGCGCGGAACATTGCGAAAATCTTTATGAACTGGAATGTGTTTCCAATAAAAAAGGCAGTCTGGCATTATCAGACAGCTTTTCTTATTTTACGGAGGAAACGATGGTAATGAAAATGAGCAGCGCTGGTGCCAGAGATTTATTTTTTGAAACTTTAAAAAGAAAGCAGACTGAATACTTTGAATTCACAGTAGTGAACAGGGAGCTGAAAGCTATTTCAAAATTAAAAATGTAGTAAACATTCGTTGTTCATTACTTTCCTCTTATGGAAAATCAATACCAGGAATACTATTGACCGGTAAAAATTATTTAATTTAGTCATCAGGTGTTGTATACCCCTTAGTATTAAATGACTTTAAAACCATTTAAATATGAATGCATCTGTTCTGTTGGCCAACCGGTTCCGGGAAGTGATCCTGAACGGTACCTGGATTGCCAATACCAATTTTAAAGACCAGTTGGAACAAGTGGACTGGCAGCTTGCCCACGGGAAAGTGCAGGACCTGAATAGCATTGCCGTCCTGGCACAACATATCCATTACTACATTAATGGGATAAACCAGGTATTCCGCGGTGGTAACCTGGAGATAAGTGACCGGTACAGCTTTGACTTCCCGCCAATGACCTGCGAGGAACAATGGCAGACTTTCCTGGAAACATTCTGGGAGGATGCGCATGCTTTTGCTGATCTGGTAGAAAAGCTACCGGATGCCATGCTACGGGAGACTTTCGTCAAAGAACAATACGGTACTTATTTAAGAAATATTGAAGCCATGATCGAGCATTGTTATTATCATCTGGGCCAGGTCGTTTTGATCCGTAAATTATTAAAGCTTCAGTAGCTTTATTCCTATTCCTGGACTGTTTCATTTTGCCATAACTGGACCACCGGGTTCTTCTGCGATCAATTTACTTTTGTTGCTTTATTATAGCCGTGCCATACTGGCACTAATGGTAGTTATGTAATAAGAGCTAATTGATAAACATGGAACATATAAGTATCGAACCGCTAAATAGCGTAAACCTTGAACCGCTGTGTCAAATCGGGCGTGATACATTTTTAGAAACCTTTGGCGCAAGAAACACCGCGGAGAATATGGCGCAATACCTGGACCAGGGGTTTGCTCCTGGGAAAATTATGTCGGAATTGGAAAACGAATATTCCCTGTTTTACGGGGCGTTTAATGAAGGGCAACTCATTGCTTACCTGAAACTAAACCTGGGGCCAGCGCAAACGGAATTAAAAGACCCTGCCGGCCTGGAGATTGAGCGGATCTATGTATTAAAAGCTTTTCATGGTACCGGGGTAGGGCAATTATTATATGATAAAGCGATTGAAGTGGCCCTGCAGCATCAGCTGGACTATTTGTGGTTAGGGGTTTGGGAAGAGAATAAGCGGGCGATCCGTTTCTATGAAAAGAATGGCTTTGTTACCTTTAGCCAGCATATCTTCAGGGTAGGTGCCGAAGCGCAAACAGACCTCATGATGAAGAAAATGATTTAATGTTTAAGTATTGTGCACAGGCTTAAATAACTGCTGGCAACTGTTACAATAAAAAGTTCTACGTTTTGTTTTGCCCAGGTATGCTTTGTGTAAAGGAATATTGCAGCGGGTGCATATAGATTTTGTATGGGCCAGCCAATGCTTTTTTAAGGTAAATTCTTTTTTCCAGCGCAGGAAGTCGAAAGCATAGGCACGGGTTGCTTGGGCTAGTTTTGATAAGGCCCGGGCCGGTACATTAGCTATCGTATTAAGCGGGTGCAGTTTGAGCCGGTACAAAACTTCATTTTTGACGATATTTCCGGAACCGGCAAAAATATGCTGGTCCAGTAATGCATCACATAAAAGCGTTTCAGGTTGGGCCTTTAACTTCGCAACCGCCTTCTTTACATCCCAATCGTCGTTCATAATATCAGTACTCCAGTCATATACGGCATCCAGGTTGCCTTCAATGAACTTTACAGAGCAACTGTAAAAATTAATAAACCCGTTGGAGCATTTCAAGCTTAATCTTGGCACTGCCTCCTTGGTAGCATTAACCAGGTAAGAGCCAAAGAGCATTAAATGGATACGAACGGTAAAGTTTGGGAAGCAAATAAGGAAGTGCTTGCCCCAGGTCTTAAACGCGATAATCTTTTGGCCCAGGCAACGATCAATCGCTTCTTTGCTGTTGCCGGATACGGCAGTAACTTTTTTCCCTTCAAAAATCTGCGCTTCTTCTTTCAGGATGACTATAGACGGACCTTCAGGCATAATCGGGCAATTAAATGGTAAAAGAATAATACAGGTGTTCTAACAATAGGTATGCCATAAATTAAAGTAGCGTATTGTTGAACTTATCTTTAAATTCCACAAAGGGTAAAGAGGGTCAATTTCCTGTTTTCCTCTATTTGGGGAATTTATATTACAATTTACTGTGTAATACTGCTGGCAGCATATTTGTATCTCACTAAATGATACTATTGCTACAAGCGGAAATAAAACGATCGTTGATATGCCTTCCTCCGTTATTCTAAAATATAAATATGATACAAGCGGGAAAGTACTGGAGCTCACTTTTGTTTCCGGTGCTGTATATGTGTATAAAGAGATTCCTTTAGCCGTATTTGAGCACTTCCGGGAAGCAAAGAGTAAAGGCATATTTTTTAATAAATACATTAAACCAAAATTTACATTTGAACGTATAAGCTAAACTTAGCAGGTATCCAGATAAATAAAGTATTATGCAATATTATATCGGTTGTTCGGGCTTTTATTATAAAGAATGGAAAGCGCTTTTTTACCCGGAAGGCTTGCCGGCAAAAGACTGGTTTAAATTTTACTGCAGGCATTTTAATACTATAGAGATCAATTCCAGTTTCTACCGCAAACCCTCCTTGTCCGGCCTGCAAAAATGGTACGCGGAGAGTCCGCCTGATTTCCTGTTTTCCATGAAAGCGCCGCGCCTGGTCACTCATTTGAAACGGTTTCAAATAGAGCAGGAGGAAATAAATTCTTTTTATGAACTACTGGAGTGCGGCTTACAGGAAAAACTCGCGACGATTTTGTTCCAGTTGCCCCCCTCATTCAGCTATACACCGGAGCGACTGGACCTGATCTGTAGCCGGCTGGACAACAGGTGGCATAATGTGCTGGAATTCCGGCATGTGAGCTGGTGGCAACAAGAAGTGTTTGATCGCCTGCAACAGCAGCGACTCATCTTTTGCGGACAAAGTTATCCCGGTGACCTGCCGGAAACGCCAGTAATTAATAATGAGCTTATTTATTACCGCTTTCATGGTAAACCGGTTTTGTACAAATCTGAATATAGCCCGGAAGTGTTAAAGCATACATTGGACGAAATAGGTCAAAAGGCCGATCGCGCTTTTATATATTTCAATAATACCTGGGGTTCAGCTGCCCTGCATAACAGCAGGCAACTGCAGCAACTGGTCCAAAGCCAATAATGTATAGTAGCCGGGAACAGCTTGTTATAAAAGGAAAGCAGAACACGGATGACCGGTTCTGCTTTCCTGCAAAATATATTATCAGAACCGCTTATTCAGGCGCGTAGACCTTTTCCATGCTTATAACTCCGTCCTGGCCGGCTATAAAACGGCAATGGATATTGATGGCTTTACCCGGGCTTATCGTATCGCTGATTATTTATTTTTCAGTCGCTTCAGTTTCTTCTGCCGCGTTTTCTTCTTCACTTTCTTCTGCTGCTTCGAAATTGATCGCTGTTTCCGCTATATCTGTCAAATGCAGGTCTGTTTCTTCTTCCTCATCTAATGTTTTCTGTAGCAGTTTTGCCGCTTTTGTTTGTCCGAGGGTATGGGCAATCGCTACCAGCCCGCCATAGCTGGCGATCTCGTAGTGTTCTACTTTCTGGGCCGCGATGATGAGGCCGGCATCTCTTGTTGCTGATCCCTCGGGGGTGTGTTTGATCACTTCATCGGCTTCTTTTAAAATCCCTTCCATAGCGGCGCATTTTTTGCCTTCGGCTGGCAAATCCAGTTGCTCAAATACTTTTTCCAAACGGGAAACATGTTTTTTTGTTTCCATCTCATGATCTTCAAAGGCTTCTGTCAGCTCTTCATTAGTAGCTGCCTGCTGTAGTTTTTTTAAGCCTTCTATAATGGCCTGTTCCGCCCAATACATATCTTTCAATGCATCGGTGAATAATTGCATCAGTGGCGCATGTTTATCTTCCCGGGTATTTGTTTTGCTGGCTGTAGCACTGCTACTACGCACAGCCGCCTTTTTTGCAGCTGTTTTTTTTGTGGTTTGAGGCATAATCAATTAATTTTTTAAAGGAATAAAAATATAAGCCGTCATTGATCATTGGCTGAACAAACTAAAAACAGGTTATGTTTTTCAGATCTATGACGGCTTAAGTAATATTTGCTCACGTTTCACTCAATAAGGGTTTAGCCGTTTCTTCTGCTGCCGTAGCCGCTACGGCCACCGCCGTGTGAGGCGCGTCCGCCCATAGCGGCTATTTCCCTTACCCTGGCTTTGCTCATTGTGGCAAAACCTCTTTTGCTCTCGCCGCCACTGTTGCGGCCTCTTCCACTACCGGAAGAGTTGCCGCCGCGTGCAGAGCCGCTTCTTGAAGAATTACTGCCAGAAGAAGACCTGCCGCGGGAAGAAGAGGAATCGCTACGGCCACGACCAGAAGAAGCGCTACCGCGTCTGCTACCAGCGGAATTACCGCTACGAGAAGAGGAGCTACTTCTGTCGCCGCCACCGGAGTTACCACGGCCTGAAGAAGAACCGCCACGTCCGCTACCACCGGAATTACCACCACGGGAAGAAGATCCACCGCGCCCTGAAGAGCTGCCGCCACGGCCGCCACCATGAGAGGCCCGTCCGCCTTTGGCAGCTATACGGCGTACTTCATCACGATCCATAGCCGCGAATCCCCTGCCGCCTGAACTGCCGCGACGACTACCACCACGGGATGCTGACCGGATATCCTCCTCATAATCATCATCTTCTTCCTCATCATCATCTTCTTCATAATCCTCGTCCTCATAATCTTCATCGTCCCAATCTTCATCATCATAATCCTCATCATCACTGTCGTAATCTTCCTCATAGTCCGCTCCATTTTCACCGGCTTCATATCCTGCCTGGTAACCGGCCCGGTAACCTTGTTCGTATGCCTCATCTTCCTCATCATATTGATCGCTGCCGTAACTGCTGGTGTTGCTGCGACGGTTGCTGTTGCTGCTTGATGAGCTGCCATAACCGGAACGGTTGGAAGAGGAATTACCTCTGTTGCTACTTTTTGCCATGATAAAAAAATTAATGGTTAAATAATAATCACTCTTCATCAAAAAGCAGGCCGGTAGGATTTTTGTTTTAATGATCGTATGCTGAAAAGATAAGTATGTTTACTAAGCCATTATCTGGCGTATGAGATAATGCAGACAGGCTTTTGGGCTGTATACTATATTGGAAATGGGCAACTAAGCGTGCGTGAGAAACCATTTAAGAATTACTGGGTTAAAATTTTTTTTAAAGAAAAAAGCATGACAATGATAGTTATAGAAATTCAACAGAAATTGTAGAAGGAATTCCCCATAATAAAGAAATTCTGTAGAATATATTATTTATTCCGGTGGATCAGTACCCCTGTTAATGCCTGCCCAGGCTTCTTTTTTCGAATAGGGGCCGTTTATTCCCTTATGAAATTGATGTGTTTAATTATTAGATAAGCGGTTTGTTAGGGAACAGTCATTTTTTGGTATGATTAATGAGATAGTTAACTAAAGTACATAACACTTAAAAATAATTAATTATGGAGCAGTATTTCTTTACAGTAGCCACTTTATTGCTGGTGCTGGTTTGTGTCCGCTTGCAGCAACGTAATATGATAAGAAAGGCCAGCGCTGTTTCGACTGGGCTAATATACAGGGTGGTGAGCGCATTAACATTTTCGGTTATGCCCCGGTATTTTTAAAAACAAAGAAGAAGATTGTGTGAAAGGGATTTTAGCCCATGGATATAAACAGGTAATCATAATTCTTAATCCTTAAATCATTTTTTATTATGAATAAAAAGAATACAAGTCAGAAAATTGACGATCTGCAAAAAAATACAAGCGATGGTACAGCGCAGCCGATGAATACGAACCAGGGTGTATTGATCAATGATGATCACAACTCTCTTCGTGTCGGGGAAAGAGGGCCTACACTGCTGGAAGACTTTATCCTGAGAGAAAAAATCACCCACTTTGACCATGAACGGATACCGGAAAGAGTGGTACATGCCCGCGGTAGCGGGGCCCATGGTGTATTTACCTTACAGGAAGACCTCTCGGAATATACTACTGCCGGGTTATTTACAGATACGGGTAGCACCACATCCGTATTTGTCCGCTTCTCTACAGTAGCGGGTTCCCGGGGCTCTACCGATATGGCCAGGGATGTAAGAGGGTTCGCCGTTAAGTTCTATACAGAAGAAGGGATTTTTGACCTGGTAGGTAATAATATGCCGGTATTTTTTATCCAGGACGCGATGAAATTCCCGGACCTGGTGCATGCCGTCAAACCGGAGCAGGATAATGAAATGCCACAAGCGGCATCAGCTCATGATACCTTCTGGGATTTTATCTCCCTGATGCCTGAAAGCAGCCATATGATTATGTGGCTGATGAGCGACCGGGCGATACCTAGAAGTTTCAGGATGATGGAAGGTTTTGGGGTTCATACTTTCAGGCTGGTCAATGCTGCAGGTAAGAGTACATTTGTGAAATTTCACTGGAAACCCCGGCTGGGCACCCATGCCGTAGTTTGGGATGAAGCCCAGAAGATCTCGGGTAAAGATCCTGATTTTCTCAGGAGGGACTTGTGGGAAGCTATTGAACAGGGGCATTACCCGGAATGGGACCTGGCACTTCAATTGGTACCCGAGGAGGACGAGCATAAATTTGATTTTGACCTCCTGGACCCGACCAAGATCATCCCGGAGGAAATCGTCCCGGTAAAGATCGTGGGTACACTTACTTTAAACAGGAACCCGGATAATTTCTTCGCGGAAACGGAGCAGGTCGCTTTTCATCCCGGGCATATTGTTCCCGGTATTGACTTCACCAATGATCCTTTACTGCAGGGGCGCCTGTTTTCTTATACAGATACCCAATTGTCGCGGTTGGGTGGCCCTAACTTTCATGAAATACCGATCAACCGTAGCCTGTCTGCCATTCATAATAACCAGCGGGAAGCACAGATGCGGATGCAGATCGATAAAGGGAAAGCCAGCTACAGCCCTAACAGCATAGGTGGTGGCTGCCCTTATATGGCCAAAGCAGCGGCCGGTGGCTTTACCAGCTATCATGAGCGTATCGACGGGCAAAAGATCAGGGGGCGCAGCCATAGTTTCCGGGACCATTTCAGCCAGGCTATATTATTTTACAGGAGCCAGAGTCCGGTAGAACAACAGCATATTAAGGAGGCATTTAGTTTTGAATTATCTAAATGTAAAATACCCGATATACGCAGGCGTATGGTAAATACCCTGACTTATATTGACAGTGAACTGGCTGCCTATGTAGCCGGGATGCTTGGGATTGACCTGCCCCCGGAGCCGGAGCCGGTGATCAATGGTGCTACGCCGGCTGACGGTAAGCCGGAAGACTATGCTCCTGTTATGCGCGAACCTAAGTTGGCCTATGACAGCGCCTTAAGCATGATGGATACGGCTAAAGACAGCATCGAAACAAGATGCATTGCCCTATTGGTAGCCGATGGTATTGCGGCGGACAGGGTCATGGACTTGAAAGAGCAACTGACAGCGGCCGGAGCCCAGGTAAAGGTCATAGCCTCCCGTTTAGGTCAAATAAATGCGGCGGATGAGAGCCCTGTTCCTGCAGATATGACCTATTTTAATACGGCAAGTGTATTGCACGATGCTCTTTATATCCCAGGCGATGCCGTTCAGGCTGAAGCTCTGCTCCGGATCCCTGAAGCGGTTGAATTTATTAATGAACAATACCGCCACTGTAAAATACTGGGTGCTGACCGGGATGCTGCAGTAGTATTCGATCAGCTGGGTAAAGAGCCGGATGGTGGCATCATTAGCGACGGCGATCTCAGCGCATTTATTGAAGCGCTCAAGCAGCATCGTTTCTGGGAGCGTAATGCCAGGTGCTATAAATAATGAAAGTAGGGTAGGTTATATTGCTGAGAAGTATAACCTGCCTATCCATTGTAACTTATCCTTTTCGATAGTTTCTTACCCGGAGTTTATCCGCCATCAGCGTTTTATAACCTTTAATATTGAACCCTTAAACCGGATCTTATGCCCCGACAAAAAAGCGGTTTGCTGAAAAAATATCCCTACAAGTCTTTGTATTATAAATTTTACTACCTGCCTTTGCTTATGCTGTTGCTGGTGGCTTCTTATGGTATTTACCTGTGCTTAAAAGGATTTAAAATAGGGAGGTATCTTGTGATTTACGGGCGGCAATATGTCTGCAACCCCTGAAGTGCCGGCCTTATTCACGGGCCACATTCAACTCCTTGCGCTTATGAAATACCGGGCATAGCCAAGCAATGAAAATTCCCTGAGTATAAAAATGCTCAGGGAATTATATATCAAATGGATAATGCTTCTATTCATTAGCCCGCCTTCCGGTAAGTACATTGATGACAATTAATACGACAGCCAGCAGGATCAGGAAATGCATCATATTGCCTAAAGCAACAGCGATACCGATCCCGGCAAGGCCTAATACCCAGATAATAATACAGGCTACTGCAACAAACCATAAAATAATTCTCATAATAGATCAGATTTAAATTGAAATAGATAAAATGTAATTGTTTACTGTTCTTCCAGCAAGCTTATTGCCCGGAGCATATCTATACCTTTACCCAGGACCGGTTTGAATAAGTCGCCATGTTGCCCGAGGCGGTCTTCAATAGTGTGGATATTGAAATCGGCCACGCGGATCCCTTTTTTAACTTCCTCCCAGTTGAGCGGGGTAGAAACCGTAGCGCCCGCTTTAGGCCTGATACTATAAGCGCTGGCCAGGGTTTGCCCGGTCCGGTTTTGCAGGTAATCCAGGTATACCTTGTTTTTTGCTCTACGTTGCAAACTCCGTTCCAAAGTGCAGAGTTTAGGTAAGGCTTCCGCAGTTTTTTTCATCAACAGGTGTGCAAAATCTTTGGCCTGATCATAATCATATTTACGCCTTAGCGGCAGGTAGATATGGATACCACTTGCGCCGGAAGTTTTGCAATAGCCATCTATCTTCAATTCAGTTATAATTTCCCTGATCTGTAATGCCACTTCGATTACATCATTAAAAGTATTTTTAGCGGAAGGATCAAGGTCCAGTACCAGGTAGTCAGGCCGTTCCAGGTCCTGTCTCCGGCTGTTCCAGGGGTTAAAATCGATACAACCCAGGTTATTGAGGTAGGCCATAGTCGCTTTATCGTTACAGATGATGTAGGCTACATCTTTATCCGCAGATTCGGCATATATGCTATGCGACTTTACCCAGCCAGGGGCGTCCTGGCCGGCATCTTTTTGAAAGAAGCCATCGCTGGTAATGCCGTCCGGGAAACGATGCAGGGAAAGGGGCCGGTCTTTAAGATAGGGAAGTATATAGTCCGCTATGCGTTGATAATAGGCTACGATATCCCCTTTGCTGATGCCCTCTTTGGGGAAATATACCTTGTCCGGGTTGCTGATAGTTACCTGCCTGCGGTTGATGTTTAAACTTAAAGTTCCTCTCGCGGGTGTTTTTTTAGCCATAGGTTCGTTATTTAGATCCAGGATGTCTTTATCCGTTCTCAGGTGCAGAAAAACCGGGTGCCGGTATATACCATTCGGCGTTATTTCACCATACCTTATTTCCGCTACTAAAACGGGGTCGAGCCAGCTGGCCGGCATATTTGTTGGCGGCGCTTTTTCAAAAGGACTTTTTTTGCGCAGTAATGGCTGCATGTGATCCATTAGCTGTCGCTTAGACTTTCGGTTAAAGCCGGTGCCGCAATGACCGGAATAGATCAGTTTGCCGTTTTCATAACGGCCCAGTATAAGGGCGCCGAAAAGTTCATGCGCGGCCGTGGAAAGCGTAAATCCGCAAATAATGACTTCTTCGGTATGGTGCATTTTTATTTTCAGCCACTCTGTGGAGCGCGCATGCTGGTGATACCTGCTGTCCGCTTTTTTAGCAATAATACCTTCTTTGCCTTCTTTGCTCATGGTATTAAATAAAGCTTTACCTGCTTCCTGTAAATAAGGGCTCACCCGGATGATTTCATTTTCTTTGAGCGCCGATTGCAGTAGTTCTTTACGCTCCAGCAGGGCCAGCTTTTCGGTACTGTGACCATTCAGCCACAAGAGATCAAATACCTGGTACTGCAGGCGCGTGGCGGTAGCCGGGTCATAATGTTGCAGGAGGTTGAACTTTACCGTGCCTTTCTGGTCAAGCGCGATTACTTCACCGTCCAGTATCATTTCATATTCCTGTTCCAGTAAAGCAGCCACTATTGCGGGATATTTATCTTCAAACGGTAGCCCGTTCCTGGAATAAAGACGGATACTATTGCCGCGCAGATCGGCAATTGCGCGGTAGCCATCCCATTTCGGTTCAAAGATCCAGTCCTTATCGTCAAAAGCAGTTTGAGCCGTCTGGGCCAGCATGGGCCGTATGAATTCCGGGTCATTATCCGGGTTTACTTTTTTTTTACTACCTGCTGAAGATTGTTTTACCTTTTTCGTACGCTTAGCTGCTACTTTTTTCGTGAGGTGCTCTTCCGCATCATAAGGTCGTTGCGCATAGCGGTCTTCTTTTTTGATCAGCAGCCAGTTCTTATCGCCTTTGCCGCTCATGCGCACCAGCGCGAATTCGCCTTTCAGTTTTTTACCTTTTAGTTTAAAGCTTAAGGAATTTCCTTTGACCCCATCACTTTTTTCTTTTGCCGTACCCGGGGTAAGCATTTCGTAGGTCCCTTTGTCCCAGATGGATACTGTGCCGGCGCCGTAATTACCCGCTGGTATTATTCCTTCAAAATCTTTGTAATCAAATGGATGGTCTTCTACCATTACCGCCAGCCGTTTATCATCAGGGTCCAGTGAAGGGCCTTTGGGTACGGCCCAGCTTTTGAGTACTCCGTTCAGCTCCAGCCGGAAATCATAGTGTAAGGCCCGGGCTTCATGTCTTTGTACCACGAAGACCAGCGAACCCCCGTTTTTACTAAGGGTCGCTTCAGGCTCTGAGGTCTGGTCAAAATCTCTTTTTTGCTGATATTGTTTCAATGGGGGCATAAGGCTCAGGCTTTTGTTCTTCTTTTTGGCTTAGTAGGAGTGGTAGCAGGTTTAACTTTACGCGTACTTGTAATTTTTGGTTTGTCCAGGCTGGCTTTTAATTGTGCCATAAGGTCGGTGACCTTACTACTTTCTACCTGTACCGGTTTTTTGCCGATCTTTTTGCCTTTGGATTTTTGGTTAATGATCCGCATCAATGCTTTCTGGTAATTATTTTTATAAACGGAAGGATCAAACGAGGCCGTGTATTCTTTGATCAGCGTTTTAGCCATTTTTAGCTCCGCAGGTTTGGGCGCTTTATGCGCAGGTATTTTCAGGTCCTGGTAATCCCTGATGTCTTCCCGGAAACGCAGCCGGTGCAGGAGCAATATGTTGTCATCATATACTCTTACAATACATAAGGCTTCTGTCTGCCGCAAAACGAAGGTACCTACAGCTACCATGCCGGTCTGCATCAGGGAGCGCAGGAGCAGGCTATACGCGGCTTCGCCTCCTTTCTGTGGTTCCAGGAAATAGGGGTTTTCAAAGTAAATGCTGTCAATTTCCGCTTCCGGTACAAAACTGTCAATGGATAATATTTTTGATTTTTCCGGAAGTGCCGCTTCAAAATCTTCATCTTCGAGGATAATATACTGGTCATTTTTCAGGAAACCCTTTACAATATCTTCCCAGGCTACCTCCTTACCCGTGTTGGCATTCACTCTTTTAAACTGTATGTTGGCATGGTCCCGGCTATCCAGCATATCCAGGTCAATAGATCCTGTTTCGGTAGCCGTATATATTTTTACAGGTATATTTACCAGCCCGAACCCGATAGCGCCTGTCCATATTGCTCTCATAAAATTGTAATTTTAATCATTTCGAATGCTCTTTTATAGTGTAGCAAAATGTATTCCAGTAAAAGGAGCTTTACTGCTGTGGGGTTTTGTTGTTGAGCACTGGGTACTTTCCTCATTTTGAGTAATGCGGGTCTTTCAAAATTTGTTTTCCACACTACAATTTTAAGCTTCAATGACCTTATTGTATTTTAATTTTAGCTGCCTGGGCAAGCTGTTTCTATTGTATCAGGCCCCTGGTTAAATACCTTATACCGTAAACCGTATTTTGGCTCATTTTTAGCAATACTACCATAAGGATTATTTTAAATATACTTATCTTGTAACAACAACAGGAAATGAATGTCAGATCAGCTTCCAGATATATTGCCCAGTGCACTACTCCAATTCCGGCCCGAAGGTATTTATTGTATACCCGGTGATTTTTATATTGACCCCTGGCTACCGGTCAAGCGGGCGGTCATTACGCATGGGCACAGCGATCATGCCCGTTGGGGGATGACGCATTACCTTTGCCATGAGCTTTCGGTTCCCATATTGAAAATAAGGCTGGGGGAGGAGATAAGCGTGCAGGGAATGGCTTATGGTGAAACCATTGATATAAATGGCGTTAAAGTATCGCTACATCCCGCCGGGCACATCATTGGGTCAGCACAGGTCCGCATGGAATATAAAGGCCGCGTAGCTGTGGCTTCCGGCGATTATAAGGTACAAGATGATGGATTAAGTACCCCTATAGCTGTCGTGCACTGCCATGAATTTGTGACTGAAAGCACCTTTGCCCTTCCCATTTATAACTGGGTCCCGGTAGCGCAGCAACAGGAACAAATGCGCAACTGGGTATTGCAGAACCGGGAAAAAGGTAAAATTTCTGTTTTTGTAGGCTATGCCCTGGGAAAGGCACAACGCATCATGCGCGCACTGGAAGGCCTGGGTACTTTAAAGGTGCATTACGCTATAGCCAAACTGAACCAGGCTTATGCAATGGCTGGTGTAGCGCTCCCCGAATACGAGTTGCTGGATGTGGAAAACGAAAAACCGGTAGCGGACGATATTGTCATTGTCCCGCCGGCACTGGTAGACAGTAACCTGCTGCGTAAAATCCCCAATCGTGCCGAGGCTATTTGCTCGGGCTGGATGCAGGTGCGGGGTGCCCGTCGCTGGCGCGCTGCCGATGCGGGCTTCGCCATCAGCGATCATGCCGACTGGCAGGGCCTGCTGGACGTGATAAAAGGTACCGGTGCAGAACAGGTATATGTCACGCATGGACAAACAGCTGTTTTTGAAAAGTATTTGAATGAAATAGGTATACAGGCCGCTGCAGTGACCACGAAATTCGGAGAAGAGGAAACTCCCGGCACCCCGGCAACTGACCATTAATTGATAACGGATGAAGGAATTTGCAACATTGATCAGCGCACTGGACAGTACCAATAAAACCGGCTTGAAACAAGAGGCTATTATTAACTTCCTGGATACCGCCCCGGATGAAGATAAATTATGGTTCCTGGCCTTATTTACCGGGAAGCGGCCCCGGCGTAAAGTAAGTACTACCTTAATGAAGCAGTGGGCCATGGAAATAAGCGGTATCCCGGAATGGCTGTTCCGGGAATCTTACGCATCTGTGGGGGACCTCGGGGAAACCATTTCGCTGGTGCTTCCGGAACCTGTTCATTACAGCGACCAATCCCTGGACTTATGGATGCAGCAGATCAATGCGCTGGATAAGAAAACGGAAGAAGAAAAAAAACAATTTGTACTTGATGCCTGGCGACGCCTGGACCATACACAACGATTTATTTTTAATAAACTATTAGGCGGCAGCTTCCGGGTAGGCATTGCGGCCAAAGGGCTTATTAATGCTATTGCTGCTTATTACCAGCTGGAAGCTAATGTAGTGGCGCATACCTTAATGGGCGACTGGCAACTGGAGGGAGTAACTTTTGATGCCCTTATCCGCGGGGAATATATAGAAAGCCACCGCTCCCGGCCTTATCCTTTTTGCCTGGCCTACACGCTGGATAAGGAGTTGCCGGAACTGGGCACGGTAGCCGACTGGCAGGCCGAATATAAATGGGACGGTATAAGAGCGCAACTGATCAAAAGGGAAGGAGAAGTATTTATCTGGTCGCGGGGAGAAGAGCTGATCACCGACCAGTTCCCCGAGATCCGGGATGTGCTGTTGCAATGGGAAGGTAATTTCGTGATGGACGGGGAATTGCTGGTGTTCCGGGATGATGCGGTACAGAACTTTAGTGAATTGCAAAAACGCCTTAACCGAAAAAGTCTTAGCCGTAAAATGCTGGAAGCATTACCGGTGGCCCTTTTTGCTTATGACCTGCTGGAATGGGAAACTGAAGACTGGCGGGAAAAATCTTTATGGGAAAGAAGACAAAGATTAGAAACATTATGTGCTGCGCACAGCGATCATGTGATACAGCTTTCCCCTGTGATTCAATTGACAGGCTGGCAGGAATTACCGGGAATCAGGGAGCATGCCCGGGAGTTGAACAGCGAAGGTATCATGCTTAAGCATAAGCATTCGCCCTACCATAGCGGCCGTAAAAGGGGCGACTGGTGGAAGTGGAAAGTGGACCCGTTAACTTTGGATGCGGTACTGATCTATGCCCAGAAGGGTAGCGGGCGGCGCAGCGGCTATTATACCGACTATACCTTCGCCGTAAAGAGCGGGGATGAACTGGTCACTATCGCCAAAGCTTACTCGGGGCTTACCGATAAAGAAATACAGGAGGTCAGCCGTTTTGTTAATAACAATGCTGTTGAGAAATTCGGCCCGGTGCGTACGGTAAAGCCGAAGCTGGTGTTTGAACTGGCGTTTGAAGGCATCAGCCTGAGCAGCCGCCATAAATCGGGCGTAGCGCTGCGGTTTCCGAGGATCCTGCGCTGGCGCAGGGATAAGACGGTAAAGGATATTGACGATATAGAAGACATAAAACAACTCATTCAATAAATTTGGAAGCAAAGGGACAACAAAATAGAGGTTATGATATTGTGCTGGACTGGATGGCCGCTCAGGGCAGGACGCCTTTTGACTTCCAGCGGAAAACCTGGGAAAAATACGGCCGGGCTTATAGTGGTATGGTCGTCGCACCTACCGGTTTTGGGAAAACTTTTTCAGTATTCCTGGCGGTACTGGTCGACTTTATGAACCGACCGGATGCTTATGGTAACGGGCTTAAGCTCATCTGGATCACTCCACTACGTGCTTTAGCCAAAGACCTGGCTAAAGCAATGCAGGAAGCAATAGACGCGATAGGGCTTGATTGGGTGGTAGAGGTAAGGCATGGAGATACGGATATAAAGACCAAGCAGCGACAAAGTAAGCAAATGCCGGATGTGTTGCTGCTGACGCCTGAAAGCCTGCACTTGTTATTAGCACAAAAGGGCCGGATCGTTTTTTTTAAATCGCTGCAATGTATCGTGGTAGATGAATGGCATGAATTGCTGGGCTCCAAAAGAGGCGTAATGATCGAGCTTGCCCTGGCTTATCTGAAAGCGCAATATAAAGCACTGCGCGTCTGGGGCATCACGGCGACCATAGGTAACCTGGACGAGGCTATGGACGTACTCTTACCGGCAGCTAAAAAAAGAGTGAAAATCGTAGCCAAAGAAAAAAAGAAGATCGCGATCGAGCCGGTATTTCCCGATAAAGTGGAGGTCTTACCCTGGGCCGGTCACCTGGGTGGCGCTTTGGTACAAAAAGTAGTCCCGGTTATTTTGCAAAGCAAATCTTCGATCGTCTTTACTAATACCCGCAGTCAAAGCGAAATGTGGTACCAGTTGTTGCTGGAAGCCTATCCCGATTTTGCCGGGCAGATCGCTTTGCATCATAGCTCCATAGATGCCCCTATCAGGCAATGGATCGAAGAAGCATTGAGTGAAGGAAAGTTAAAAGCTGTGATCGCTACTTCTTCCCTGGACCTGGGGGTAGATTTTAAACCCGTTGATACGGTAATACAGGTGGGCTCGGCAAAAGGAGTGGCCCGCTTTATGCAGCGGGCCGGTCGCAGCGGCCATAGCCCCCATGAAGTTTCAAAGATCTATTTCGTGCCTACACACTCCCTGGAGCTGGTAGAAGTGGCCGCCCTGAAGGAAGCGGTGAAAAGTAATGCCATAGAGCGCCGTGAGCCAATGGTACTGAGCTTCGATGTGCTGTTGCAATTCCTGGTTACTATCGCGCTGGGTGGCGGTTTTATCGCTGCCGATATGCAGCAAATCGTACAGCGTACCTTCGCCTTTCAATATATGACAGACGAGGAATGGCAGCAATGTATTTTATTGATTACGGTGGGTGGTGAGATCGGCAAAAACTATGAAGATTTCCATAAAGTAAGCCAGCGGGAAGATGGCCTGCTGGTGGTAGAGAAACGAAGGATCGCTATGCTGCACCGTATGAATATCGGGGTAATCGTCAGTGATGCGATGATGCGGGTGAAATTTATCTCCGGGGGTTATATTGGCATGGTCGAAGAATATTTTTTATCCAAATTGAAAAAGGGCGATAAATTTATACTGGCCGGTAGGGTACTGGAGCTGGTCAATATTAAGGAAATGACCGCTTTAGTGCGCAATTCATCGGGTAGGGCGATTACTCCCAGCTGGCTTGGGGGGCGACTTCCATTGAGCGCGAACCTGAGCCATTTTTTAAGACAAAAACTGGCGCTTTCGGTACAGGCCGGGGTACAACAAAAGGAACTGGCCTTTCTGCAGCCTTTACTACTGACCCAACAGCAATATTCTCATATTCCCGCCGCGGATGAATTCCTGGTGGAAAATATACATACCCGGGAAGGGTTCCACCTTTTCATGTACCCCTTTGAAGGACGGCTGATCCATGAAGTGATGGCGGCACTCATTGCTTTTCGCATCAGCCGCCTGTACCCGATCAGTTTCTCTATGGCTATGAATGATTATGGCTTTGAATTGTTTTCCGATACCGAGATCCGCCTTTCTACGGAAGAGTTGCGGCAGGTGCTGAGCCGGGAGCATTTGATGGAAGATGTGGTGAACAGCATAAATGCTACAGAGATGGCCCGCCGTAAGTTCCGGGACATCGCTGTTATCTCCGGTATGGTGGTGCAAAATATGTATGGCAAACAGAAAAGTAATAAATCATTACAGGCTTCTGCGGGACTGATTTTTAAGGTGCTGGAAGAATATGAGCCTAATCATATGCTCTTAAAACAGGCTTATACGGAAGTGTTCAACCAGCAATTGGAAGAGCCCCGGTTGATAGCGGCTTTTGAACGCATCAATGCCAGTAAGATCATCTATAAATTTTCCAGTAAATTTACCCCCCTGAGCTTCCCTATAAAAGTGGACAGCCTGCGGCAATCGCTGAGCAGCGAGGACCTCGAAAAGCGGATACAACGTATGCAGCAACAAAGCCGGAAGGAAACAAAGCCGAAAAAATAATGACCCTAAAACAAGAACCCGTTTTCTTTGGACAACAACAGCTGATATTAACTAACCAGCGTGCCCTATTCTGGGAAAGACAGCAGATGTTGGTACTTTCCGACCTGCACCTGGGTAAGGCCGCGCACTTCAGGAGGAACGGGATTGCTTTACCCATGCAGCTGGGTAGAGATGATCTGCAGCGCTTAGAGGCGCTGATCTTATACTTTAATCCCCGGTATGTATTGGTTGTAGGGGACCTGGTCCATGCCGGTGCCAATAATGAAGTGGCGCTGTTTGGCCGGTTTACGGCCGGCTTCCCGGGTGTTGATTTTTTATTGGTAAAAGGGAATCATGACCATTTGCCGGAGTATTTGTTGCCTGAGCTGGGTATAAAAGCGGTATATGATGAACTGGTTATTGATACATTACATTTTATACACCATCCGGAGGAACAGCGCCCGGGGCTGTATACTATAAGCGGGCATTTACATCCGGGTGTCGCGGTAAGAATGCCTGCCAAGAGGGTCATGCATTTTCCCTGTTATGTATTAACGGAAGATCAGCTTATTCTGCCCGCGTTCGCTAAGTTTACGGGTACCGATAGCCGTTCACTGCCACGGCCGGCACGCTGCTATGCTTTTTATGAAGCCGGTATATTCGAGGTGCCGCAACATTAGTTGCAACACTCCCTGTATTAGTTAAGCCCGAAACATACCGGCGCACACATGGTTGTGGGCAGGTAGGTAAAAACGGCTTCTTTTAATATTTCGGCTTTCATTACAAATACGATTTTTTCGCTTTTCCGGTTACGGATGACACGCCGTTCCTCGAACATAGTTACTCTTATATAGGTAGCCGCGTGCTGATCCAGGGAGTCGATGATCAGAAAGGCCTCTGATAGTTGAAATTTCATACAGCAATTTATTTTTACATTTCATACTTTCCCTTGTCTGAAGGGAGTTCTTTCATAGTGTAGCAAGCACAGATATTGCCTATTAGTATCAACGTTGGTTAGAGATGTAAATGATATAGGTTTGGATCAGTTTTTTACCTGGAAGTTTAATAACTAATTTACCCTGAAAATAATTAGGTAAAAAATAAAGAAGTACTAATTGATATAAGATGATTGAACATTTTCAATAGATGTTTTTTTTCGATTTGTGGAAACTTTAGCTGTTTTGCCAATTGGTTACTTATGTTGGGGCATAATTATTGACGTATATTAATATTGTTTTTGCTTTATTTTTATAAAAAAATTTCCCTGCTTAAAGGCGTTTATAATCATAACCTATATGTTAGAAAAATTATTACTTGACGGCGCCCGTGTTGATTTCATGGTAGAAATTTTTGCCCGTACCATTTTGATGTTCCTGCTTATACTTATTGTGCTCCGGCTTTCCGGTAGAAGGGGGGTACGGCAACTGACCTTGTTTGAAGTAGCCATTATCCTGGGTTTGGGTTCCGCGGCCGGCGATCCTATGTTCCAGGAAGATTTGCCGGTGATCTATTGTATGGTCGTGCTCTTCTCGGTGATCGTGTTTTATAAACTGATTACCTGGCTGGCATCCCGCTCTGACAGGTTGACCCGCTTACTGGAAGGTAAAGCTATGGTCATAGTAGAAGACGGTATGTTCAATATTGAAGGGAACCGAAACGCGGATTTTTCGCAAAATGAATTTTTTGCTGAATTGCGTAACCAGTCAATTGAACACCTGGGACAGGTAAGGTTGGCATTGCTGGAGGTAGACGGGACCATGAGCATATTGAAATATGATGAAGTTAATACCCGGTACGGCCTTCCTCTATTTCCCAATGCACATAAGGCTATTGATCCTAGAACTGCAGAGCCGCCGTATGCCTGTATGTTTTGTGGCAATATCGCAACTACCTTAGCGGCTACAGAGCAATCTTGTTCCCGCTGTCATAAGGACGAATGGACGAAAGCCATTAACACAAAGTATATAGGTTGATGATTTTTTTTATAATGAGTAAACATTAAAGCATCCGCGTAAACGGATGCTTTAACCATTTTACATGCGCTATGTTTAGGCATTGATCCCGGAGGCGAATCTATAGGCATACTTCTTAAATCAGTGGTATCGGTGCTCCGCTCTGGCCGCACCGGGCTGGTATCCCCCATATCTCTTTTGCGCTTAGCAGGGGGCTGTTGCCTGTTGTTCCCAGTAGTATCCTGGTCGCTGACTAGTTCATTGGTCCTGTCCGACTTAAGATAAGACATTTCCGTTCGTTCGTTAGCTATGCTGCCGGCAAAGCAAAAACCGGCAGCCAGCAGGGTGATTATACTCAAAAGATTTTTCATCATATTGAATTTTGATGTTTTTAATGTTCGTTGTACAGGTTTTGCCAATAAGGCGAAAAGCCAGGCCGGTTAACTATCGTTGATAGCGGCTGCCAAATCCGCGGCGGCGTTCTTTCCTGAAATTCTCCGGGTTGTCAAAATGCGTAGCATAGGCATCGAGGTTATCCCGGAAAGGATATTGCGCATTATTGTTATAATTGTAATCGTCCTGGTAGTTCTGCCTGTTGTACCTGTTACCACGGTCTGCTTTGTGCATGCGATCGTTGGATTGACCATAAGCATGTTCTTCCCGTAGGTAGTTACGGCTGCCCTGTATCCTGCGGTCTGCATTTATATCTTCGATCCGGTCCTGGTTATTATGTGCGTTTACCTGGTTTTGGCTTTGATTATAGCTTTGCCTGTCTTGCCGGTAATTACTTCCATAGCCGGGATCATTATTATTGCTGAAATTATTTCCAGGCTGTCGGGATCCATATCTTTGCTGATTATGCCTGTGAGCAGCTTGCCGCTCATTATAGCGATATCGATCATGGCGGGGCATATAATCTTCGCCCCATTCACTGCTGTGCTGGTTATGATTCTGGTTGTAGGCCTGGCCGGAGTAACGGGCTTCATTAAAGCCCAGGTGTTCATTGTCTGTATAGCGTCTATCCTGCCTGTAGCCGGCGCTTTTTGATGATTGTTTCATTTTTATCGGTTTTTATTTTTTAGAATATAGTGGGTAACTATTCGTTTACCTAAAACTGTACCGGAGCTTTATAGCAATAAGTAAAACCCTAATTGATCTTTTGATCCTGTTGCTATTATACCTGGCTTAAAAAGAAAGCCCCGGAGCAGACGGCCGGGGCTATGCTTATATATAAAACATTCAAAAAGGAGGACTGCAAAAAATTATTAAGCAGGGTATATGAGATTGCAGACTGATTTAGGGTACAGACCACTAATTTTTTGCGCTATTAACTCCTCCTTTTGAATATAGATTTATTTCCAGTCATTGGTCTCCTTAACCGGTATCTGTTTCAGGAATTCATCAAAACCCGCTCCGTGATGGTCAGAGTAAATACCGTATGAATCCATTACATATCCTACATCACCCTCTTTATCCCTGATCAGGTAAATGGCGGAATTGTCTGCCGGGTCGGACATTCCTTCAAACCTGAAAATTTTAATAATGCTCAGGTCTTCCGGATTATAAATTTTTCCCATTCCCTGGAGTTTGCCATGATCGGAAAAAGTAAATTCATTATCATAACCTTTACCTTTCATTTTCTCCAGTACTTCACTAAGGGTGCGCATTTCGCCTGGTGTCCTGTTTTCCTCAAAGCTTTCCATAATCTCCGTTTTATTAGTGGTATAAATTATAATTGTCCTATGCCTGTTATAACAGGATAGATTTCCAGAATATTTTTATTTAACCGTTATATTGGTCCCGTAACATTTTTATCTGGTCATGAGACTGTAATTGTGCCCTCTGCTGACTGCTTACAATGGATAAGGAATCACCGAGGTCATTAGACTCTACGGCGCTTTTATACGCACGTTTAGCGGCATCTTCACCACCTTCGCAAGACATCAGCACGCTTGCGGGATTATCACCACCGAATGTCGCTTTAACATCCATCCATGCCCGGTAAATCTTGCCCCCTGTAGTAGTGCCTTCATCCGGAGTACCACCCAGGCGTAATACTTCATCTTTAAGATCTGTAATATTAGTTTGGCTTTCGGATTGCAACTTATCGAAAACGGGGATGAGGGTAGAACGTTCATCTTTCAGTTGCTCCGCGGCTTTACGGTAGCCTTCAATGCGATCGTTGTTAATTCTGATCAGATCGTTTAATACTTCAATTTGATTTTCTTGTTGCATATTTTTTGGGTATTTAAATGTTTACAAATGAATTGTATAAACAACGGCCTCGCTAAAGCTTAGCGTTGTTGTTTATTAAAGAAAGCAGTTGCAAATGCTATTCCAGAATAACCATATGTTAAGTTAAAACAGTAAATTATATTGCTGCAGTGTGTATTGTTTAATTGTATGATATCCTGTTGAACAATATGTCTGGTAAGAGAGTGTAGAAGTATTATGTGGAATTGTGGTCTAAAAACCCCACTCGCTAAAGAAATGCAAAACGGCCGGAACTAATTAAGTTCCGACCGCTTTTATTATAGATAATCAAAGACCTAATCAAACTTCATGTCTTCGATGAATTTATTAATCGCTTCTTTTGATTCACCGGTTTTCTTCTGGATTCTACCGATCATTTCATCTTCTTTACCTTCTTCATACAGCAATTCGTCATCTGTAAGTTGCGCCCATTTTTGTTTCAGATTTCCTTTCATCTGATTCCAGTTTCCTTTGATCTTATCCTGTAATACGCTCATAATAATCGTTTTTAAAGTTAGAGAATTAGTAAATTGTTTAAAGTTTTGTTCCTGGTTTTAAAGTTTAAGAATATTGTATTAATCTACAGGTTTGCGGCCTGAAATAATGTTATATAAAATAACGATGATTGCTATAACCAGCAATATGTGAATCAGGTTCCCCAAGCCCATTCCGCCGCCAATTCCTGCCAAACCTAAGATCCATACGATGATACAAATAACGGCTACCAGCCAAAGTAAACTTCTCATATAATTCTTTGTTTTGAGTGTGAAATAATAATGTCTGTTATTCGAAATTTCTGCTAATGATCCTTCATCTTAAGATTTACAAATTGAGTGCCAGAGCTTATAGTATTGTTTTAAAGTACTGTTAATTGGATTGATAAACAATGATTTATAGCATTATAGGCTCCTTTTATTTGCTTTGTTTATAATAATAAGTTTTTATACGGGGTCTTTTTGTTTCCCCGATACGGGAATGCTGCTGTTGATTTTCTACAGGCATGTATTACTTTTTATGCGCTTTTTTTGTATTGCTTTTTTGGGAAGGGCTTTTATCAGGGATATCAGCACCGGCTTTCCGTGCTTCCGACAAACCGATTGCGATGGCTTGCTTGCGGCTGGTCACTTTTTTACCGCTGCCGCTTTTAAGTTTACCTTCTTTCATTTCATGCATGGTTTCTTCAACCTTTTTGTTTGCGCGTTTTGATGATTTTGACATAACCGGTGTTTTAATAATTATGCAATGATCTCACCGCCGTTAGGGTGTAGTACCTGGCCGGTGATGTAAGAAGCCGCGTCTGAAGCCAGGAAGGTGAAGCAGGGGGCCACTTCATTAGGCTGCCCGCAGCGTTTCATCGGGGTATCCTTGCCAAATTTGGCAACTTCCTTTTCAGGAAAACTTGCGGGGATCAGCGGGGTCCATATCGGGCCCGGGGCTACCGCGTTCACCCGGATCTGCTTGTCGGCCAGTGATGCCGATAAAGAGCGGCAAAGGCCGATCAGCGCTGCTTTTGTGGCCGCGTAATCGATGAGGTGATGACTGCCCCGGAAAGCGGTTACCGAACTGGTATAAATAATACTGGACCCTGCTTTAAGATGGGGCAGGCAGGCCTGGGTAAGGTAAAAGGCGGCAAATACATTGGTCCTGAAAGTAAGCTCCAGTTGCTCTTTAGTGATCGCCATAATATCTTCCTGTACAAATTGTATAGCGGCATTACTCACGACAATATCAATACGGCCATAGGCAGCCATTGCTTTAGTAGCGATTTTATTACAGAACGCGGGTTTGCTGATATCCCCCTTTATGAGCAGGCATTCCCCGCCCATTTGTTTGATCAGGGTTTCTGTGTCCTGCGCGTCCTGGTCCTCGTTCAGGTATGCGATCACGACTTTAGCGCCCTCTTTGACAAAGTCCAGTGCGGTAGCACGCCCGATACCACTATCTCCGCCGCTGATGATGGCGACTCTATCCAGCAGTTTTTTATCCGCGGCTTTTTCTTCCGGGGCGGCAAGCGGTTGGGGTTTCATTTTCCTTTCTATACCAGGCTGTTGTTCCTGTACTTGTGCAGGAATGTTTTTTATAGTCCTTTTCTTTGCCATACGCTCTATGCTAAGTAGTTTATTAATTAAGTGGTTTATTACTGTAGAGAAATAGGTACAAAAAGTATTCCTTTATGGTATTGTTACTACATCGGCCCGGTCTAGATTGTATTTTATAGTCCTGGCTTTCACCTGAAGACTATTATCATCAGAAGTCGTTTTGATGTATTTTTTCCTGGTGAGCGGTTAAAGCAGTGTTAGACATAGCTATGCTTCATTATTGCCGTTTTTCAGATAACAGGTTGATAACAATTTAACATACAATATCAACAATTCTCAATATATTGAGCTAACTTGAGCATCCCTTAGTGTTTATAAATTAGTGTGCGGACATTATCACTTAAAAATTAAATTTATGAAAGTATTAATGATCGGCAACGACCACAATTACCTGAGGTTCCTGGGTAGAAAGCTAACGGAATCTTCCATGACCACACGGGAATGTGATAACCTTGAATCAGCTGCTTCAATATTGGAAACAGCTCCTGCTGACGCTATCATTTGTTGTTTGCCCTTATTGAGTAAATCATGCCCCTTTGAATTGGTAGCTCAGCTACAGCAATCAGCCAATGGTGCCGCCATTATTGTCATCAGCGATAACATACAGCTGCATACCGCTATGGAACTAATGCGGGAAGGGCTTTACAGTTGCTTTAACCGGCCTTTTCCTCTGGAGCAGTTAACCGAAACTCTGTTGCAGATTAAAGCTTCAAAGCAAGAAAATGAATCAATGCGTGTATTGAAAAAAGACGGGAAGGACCGGATCGTTCTGGCTCCTTATAGCTATGTAAAGGGCATCAGTGCAGTAGCTAAACAAATGTATCAACAAATTGACCTGGTAGGGCCCACCTCTTTTAGTGTGATCATTTATGGGGAAACCGGTACCGGAAAGGAATCGGTGGCGCGGGAAGTAGCTAACAGCGAGAATCCTGCAGCGCCTTATATTGCCGTTGATTGCGGTTGCTTATCCAAGGAGCTGGCATTAAGTGAACTTTTCGGACATGAAAAAGGAAGCTTTACCGGTGCAGTAGCGCGTAAAATAGGAGCTTTCGAACTGGCGAATAATGGTACCCTTTTCCTGGATGAAATCGGTAACCTCGATTATGAAGTGCAGGGCTTCCTGTTGCGCGCCATACAGGAGCGTAAGATCCACCGGGTGGGCGGAACTGAAGATATACCCGTAACGCCAAGGATAATTGTGGCCTCCAACGAGAGCCTGTATGCCGCGGTTAAAAACGGTAAATTCAGGGAGGATTTATACCATCGCCTTAATGAATTTGAAATCGTTGTTCCGCCCCTGCGTTCCAGACAGGAGGATTTAAGGCTTTTTATTGAACAGTTTTTGGCGGAAACAAACAGTGAGTTAGGCAAAAATGTAGATGTACCAGATGAAGCTGCTTTTAACGCTTTATTAAATTATAGCTGGCCGGGCAATATCAGGGAATTGAAAAACGTTATCCGGCGGGCCTGCCTGCTTTGCCCCGATCATACGCCAATCAATATTGACTGCTTACCCGAAGATATTGTGCATTATGAATTAGTGCAACGCTGGGATGACGAAGCGGAAGATCAAGCGTCTTCAAGAAATAAGAAACCAAGGGATATAGGCCTGAAAGAAATTCAAGAGGCGCTGAAGGCATCTAATTATAACAAGAGCAAAGCTGCTCAATATCTCGGTATAGACCGGAAAACACTTTACAATCGACTAAAAACGGCTCAAAACCTAAACGAATGGCACCAGTAAAATGCCTTATACCTATGATGACTCAAATTGAAATAAGAAACAATGAGTAAATACTGATTTATTCATGCCCCCGACATGCTTCCGGATTTACTAATCCACGCTTTTAAGCGGACCTCATTGTTTTTCTCTAGTTCATTACTTTTGATTTATTTCCTTATCATTTATAGTTGTTATGGCCTTACCCGGCACTTTAACGTGTTTCCGGCCTGACTTTTTGTGCGTGATTAATATTTTGTGAAAATTTATAGCAGTAATACTTTTTGGTATTATGTGGTATAAGCCATGTGGTGTTTCCTCATTGTGGGGAAACAATTCCACTGTGCCAAAACTGCATCAGTGCCTGATATATACGTTTGTTAATTAAGCGAAGGATTGGAACGATTATAGCATTCTTCTTACTAAACAATGTATAACTAATAATTACCCATAAAATTTGTTCCATAAAATAGCAACATATGAAGAAGCGCATCGCCATACTGGCCACACATGGATTTGAAGAAAGCGAATTAAAATCACCCAAAGAACACCTGGAGCAGCAAGGCTGGCACGTAGATGTGGTAAGTCCCGAATGGGATAAGATCCGGGCCTGGGCAAAAAAAGACTGGGGTGCCGAATATATAGTAGATGTAAACGTAGACCAGGCCCGGGCTAAAGATTATGATGCACTGGTCCTGCCAGGCGGAGTGATCAATCCCGATCAACTGCGGATGAATAGGGATGCCCTGCAATTTATCCGTGATTTCTTTACGCAGGAAAAGCCGGTAGCCGCCATCTGTCATGGCCCGCAATTATTGATTGAGGCCGAAGTGGTCAAAGGCAGGCAACTGACTTCAGTTGAAAATATAAGTACAGACCTTAAAAATGCCGGCGCTGATTGGCAAAATAATGAAGTCGTGGTGGATGGTAAGCTGATTACCAGCCGGACGCCAAATGATCTTCCCGCATTTAATAAAGAGCTGGTGGCTATGATCATTAATGGCGGAACTGCTTAGGTATCGGATCAAAAAAATATCATTGATAAACGGAAGGATGAAATGGTTCTGTTTTCTTACCTGGCTATGTATGTTGCGCAGCTGTGCTACACGGCCCTTGCCTGCAAATAAAGCAAAGCGGCTTAATGGACAGGTATGGGTAATTACCGGGAAATACCTCTTGCCGAGCACCAGCGCGTTATAGATGTTAACCTCAAAGGTTCAATGAGTGCCAGCTATATTGCCCTCAGGCAATTCGTTGTACAAGATAAGGGTATGCTGATCAATATTGTTTCCGCGGAAAGCCGTTTACCCACCCCTTACCAGGGCGCCTACGCGGCCTCCAAAGCCGGTTTGAAAAGCCTGGGTATTGTATATTGCGACAGGAATTGCGCCTGAGTAAGCACAAAAATATTGTTGTGATCTCTGTTGATCCCTGGGCTTTGAACACCCCGATCTGGGACAACGCGGCCAATCATACCGGCCATGCGCCCAGGATGGGTATGATGGAACTTACCTCAAAAGCCGTAAATGCCGTAATGTATACCGCTGCCAACATCGTGCATAAGCACCAGATCAAACACAGCCCTTCGGCAGCGCACGCGGTAGAAACAGATGTGAAAGAAAGAATGAAAAAGGAAAGAAAACTAAGCAAGCAAAAGCAGGAATAATATGGAAAGCAAATATCTGGCACAAATAAGTGAAATATTATTGAAACATCAGAAAACGGTGGCCGTGGCAGAAAGTGTCACCTCGGGTTACCTGCAGTTTTTATTAAGCAATGCACCGCAAGCGGGTACTATATTCCAGGGAGGTATTACCGCCTATAATTGCGGGCAGAAAACCAGACACCTGGAGGTAGAGCCCATTTATGCCATAAGCCGATCGGGGGTAGGCCAGGATATTTCCACGCAGATGGCCAAAGCGGTCAGCCATTTATTTAATGCCTATGTAGGCGTTGGGATCACCGGATTTGCAGACCATTCAGACCCGGAGCAGGGGGTGGTGGCCTACCTGTCGATCGCGTATGGTGAGCAGGAAGAACTGGCAGTGCGATTGAATAGTGCGGCGACCGACTTCAGGAGCCGGCAAATTGATTTCGCGGAACAAACGCTTAAGCTGCTGGCGGAAACACTGGGCGCAGTAAGCCTGTAATTAATCCTGGACCTTAACATAGGTTAGCGCATTAATCTTTGATAAAGAGCAATGCAAAATGGTAATACCAGTACCAGTATAGATAGCATACGTAACAGCAGTTTTTGTGTATGATCGTGAAATTGTTGTAAGGATTTGTTCATAAAAAATGGATTTATAACAGGGCTTACAGGACTGGTTTGTTAAGAGTATAAAAGTCATTAAAGGATAAAGAGCGTGTTTTCAGACACACTCTTTTTTAATATCCGCAGCTTAGATTCTCCTTTGGCGGGAGGGGTTAGAAAGGGTGTCAAATGGCGTTGGCGGAACAGTTGCCGTATCCGTCCTGATATCGGGCGGCATACCTATGCTATCACGGGGATTACTTCTTTTGTTTTTCGGGTTGGCCTGGCGTTTACTTTTGGTGGTATCCTGGTCATTGAAGTAACCTGTAGCTGCCGGCGAGGCATTAAAACTTACTTCATTGGCATTGGCCATGATGACTAGCTGAATGCCGCCAGAAAGAGCGAGGATCGCTAATATGTTTTTCATACCGGTATTTTTTAGTGTGAAACAATACGGGTCACCTATTGCCGGAACAATGCTGCCCGTTTTAAAAAAGGCGGAATACTATGTTGTATTACCGCCTTTCGGGAAATTGAATCGTGCATGCACTACTTTTCTTTTAAATTTATATAGAACAGGTTGCAGGTTTTATCATTTATTTTAAGCGTTTGCTGCTGCGGGTGCTTCTTCCTCTTCCTGCCGGGCTTCAAAGTTGATATAACTTTCCGCGATATCTGTCAGGTTATAATCTGTCTCCTCTTCTTCATCAAGGGTCTTTTGCAGCATATTCGCTACCTGGCTTAAACCCAAAGTATGGCCTAAAGCTACCAGGCCGCCATAGCTGGCAATTTCGTAGTGCTCTACCTTTTGTGCTGCAATGATGGCGACAGCATCTCTTGTGGCAGAATATTCAGGCGCGGCTTCTACCATTTCCTCAACTTCTTTCAGGATGCCCTCCATAGCCTTGCATTTTTTTGCCTCCGGTTTTTCTCCCATTATCTGGAACACTTTTTCGAGCCTGGCGATATGCTTTTGCGTTTGTTGCTCATGCGCTTCAAAGGCATCGCACAATTGTTCGCAAGTACATAGTTTATGCAATTTTTGCAAACCCGGGATGATCGCTTTTTCTGACCACAGCATATCTTTAAGACCGTCGATGAAAAATGTTTTTAAAGGGCCTGTATCATTGCCAGGTTTGATCGCCGCATTTTTTTTAGCGGTATTGGTACCGGCAGTGACTTGATTTTCATTATTCATAATATATTGTATTTGCTTTTTAGAAAATCCTTTTGAATGAAATTATTGATCGTATCGGCTGCCATACCCGCCTCTGCGCCGGCTGCCCCGGTAATTATCGGCATTATTGAAGTCAGCGGTACGTGATCCCAGGTGACGGCGATTATAGTTCTGGCTGTCGTTGAAATCCTGGTTGCCCTGGCCTTGTTGCCGGCCCTGGTAGCCCTGGTGCTGGCCTTGCTGGCGGTTACCTTGCTGCCCATAACCCTGATGGTCTTGTTGCCCGTAGTTTTGATGGCCTTGTTGTCCAAAGTGCTGTTGTTGTCCATAATTACGGCCTTGTTGTCCCTGATGGCTGCCTTGTTGTTCGTAATGGTTACCGCCCTGCTGTCCATAGCCGAATTCATTGCGTTGGCCGCCGTTACGTCTTCCCTGGTTATCACCTGTGAAGGGCGCGTTACCCTGGCCACGGCCATTATTGTTCCGGTAGTTGCCTTGTTGCTCACGGCCATATTCGCCGCGGTACTCTCCATGCAGCGGGATGTTTCTGTTTGACTGGTTGCCGTAAACGTCCATATCTTCCCGGTAGCCGGCCTGGTTGTCGAAGTCGTTATCGAATTCATCGTCAAACTGGCTGTAAGCCTGGTTGTATTGGTTGGCGTTACGGTTGCCGTTATAATCGTTGCGGTCATTGAAGCCGTATTCTTCCTGGTCGTAAGAGCGGTAACTGTTATTATAAGCTCCTTCGTTATCATCCCAGTCGTTCTGGTTGCCCCAGTTTTGCTCATAGGATGATCTGCCCTGGAAGTTTTGATCATTATTGCCTGCTTGGTTGCGTCCGTTGCGTGACCTGTTCTGGGTATTATTATACCCTCTGCGATTTTGCTGTGCCATAATCATTTCGGTTTTTAATTAAACAATTGGTTTAGCATTCTTATACTAAAATCATACCAGTACCGCTCATCGTTTAATTTCAATATAAATAGAATATTTATATTGGGATTTGGGGTTTTTGTGTTACTCAAAATGTTGAATTTCTACAAAAGCAGTGTTTTTGCTGTTTTTATACTTAAGCTTGTTTTAACAAAATGGATATCTGTATCCATAAAATTGTTGATTTCTGTATCTGTAACTATTGTTATGACCTGGCTAATTTTGTGGTACATTAAAATTTCAAACTATGGAACAGGTAATGTTGAAAACCGGTTGGGAAATCCAGGAAGTGTATGCTACTGATATGCGGGATATAGTTTCTTTTTATGAACAATTAAAAATAAAAGACAAGGATGCGTTATTACCCGAATCATTTGGCCTGCCTTTCCTGGTGGCTTTAAAAGAAGGTAAGATTGCAGGTTTTGCAAGCCTGGTCCCGGATATGAACGGGGAAGTACATTATAAATGTTATAGTGATGATATTATTGCTTATTTTTCAGGAAGCGAATGGCAAAGGGAACTGGCTGCTGCTTTTGCCAGGCAGCGTCAATTATTTAGCGATGCGGACCACTTGAATTCCGGTATCAGTAAACTGTTACGCTGGATCGGTCAATCCTAATGAAAATCATCAACAGTACCTTAGCAAATAAATAAAACATGAAGAACAGGGAATCGCTTTATCTTAAAATTGCGAAGTCGATTACAGAGCAGATCCAGAATGAAACCTTACAGCTGGGCGATCGTTTGCCCTCTGTACGTAGTGCGCAAAAGCTATATAATGTGAGCCTGAATACTATAAAGCAAGCCTACCTGGAGCTGGAGAGCAGGTCTTTGATTGAATCCAGGCCCAAGTCCGGGTATTTTGTGAGCCAGACCTCGAAACGGAAACTGGCCCTTCCGAGTGTAGGTGCTTTTAAGGCTAATTTATCAAGGCAGACGCCGGAGGACCTGATTGATAAAGTATTCGGTACTATTGCCAATAATGATGTTACTCAGTTCGCGCTTGGCGTGCCGGGCAGGAACCTGTTGCCTGTGGCCAAGCTGAACAAAAGCATTATAGACGCTTTAAAGGACCGGAGCGACGCGGCTACCGGTTATGAACCGGTACAGGGTAATGTTCGTTTGCGGAAGGAGGTGGCTAAATGGGCCATGGTATTGGAAGGAAAGATCACGGAAGATGACCTGGTGATCACTTCCGGGGCCATGAACGCGATCTATAATTGCCTGATGGCGGTATGCAGGCCCGGTGACGCGGTGGCTGTAGAAACCCCGGCTTATTTTGGATTGCTGCAGGCTATACAGCTATTGGGCTTAAGAACGGTCGAGATCCCGACGCATCCTGTTTTAGGTGTAGACCTGGACGCCTTGAAAAAGCAATTGCCGAAAGTAGCGGCCTGTTGTTTTATTACCAATTATAATAATCCTATGGGCTTCCAGATGCCGGACGAACATAAAAAAGAATTGGTACGGATGATCACCCATTATAATGTACCCTTGCTGGAAGATGATATTTACGGGAATATTTATTTCGGGACTTCAAGGCCGAAGCCCTGTAAATATTATGATGAGGCCGGCCTCGTGATGTGGTGCGGTTCTGTGTCTAAAACACTGGCCCCTGGCTATAGGTTAGGTTGGGTAGCTCCCGGGCGTTTTAAGGAAATAGTAATCCGGCAGAAGCTGGTCCAGACGGTATGTGGCCCCTCCCTGTTCCCGGATGTGATCGCTAACTTTCTCTCTTATGGCAGGTATGATCATCACCTGCGCATGTTCCGGAATAAGCTTTACGCCAATTATATGCAGTTCCAGAAGGCCGTTTCAGAATATTTTCCTGACAATACTAAAATGTCGCAGCCTAAAGGCGGCTTTATGTTATGGCTGGAATTGGATGAGCGCATTTGTACCGAGGACCTGTATGACCTGGCCCTAAGGCAGAAAATCAACTTTGCGCCCGGCAGGATGTTCTCCCAGCATGAAAGGTATACCAATTGTATGCGCCTGAATTATGGTATGGAGTGGACCGACCGGGTAGCTAATGACCTGAAGAAACTGGGCCGCATGGTCAAGAATAGTATTTAAGCTAATGGTTAATTATTAATTGTAACTAACCATTCATCCCTCATCAGCTATTACTTATTACTTACCCTTCAACATTAACCATTACTTAATAACAATGATCAGCATTAAAACATTTAAACCGGAATTTGCCGCCGCATTCAAAGCTTTAAACGTGGCCTGGATTGAACAATTTTTTGAAATGGAGGCCGGTGATTATAAAGCCCTGGACCATCCGCAGGATTATATTTTGGATAAAGGCGGTGAGATTTTTGTCGCTATATCCGGAAGCGTGGTGATTGGTGTGTGCGCGATGATAAAGGTAAATGATACGGAATATGAGTTGGCTAAAATGGCGGTGAGTGAGCAGGCGCGTGGTAAAGGCACCGGGTTGCAATTAGGGAAAGCAGCCATAGCATGGGCAAGGGAAAAAGGCGCGCGGCGTGTAGTGCTGGACAGTAATAAAAAATTGGAAGCGGCTATACAGCTATATTATAAATTAGGCTTTAAAGCTTTGGATATGCTGCATTCTCCTTATCAGCGCAGCGATATTCAAATGGTACTGGACCTGCCTCATTAGTATATTACTGGAAGTGGCCTGGCCGCAAGCGATCCTTCCTGTTTTTAAAACTTTACTTTCATAAAGTTCCAGTGCAGCGTATCCATAATTGTTAATTGGTTCGTGTCCACCGGCAGACCGGTGATTATTTTGAGCGCCTGCATGGCCATCATGGCTCCTATAATACCAGGCAAAGGGCCTAAGACCCCATTGCGGTCACAATCAGGAACTGTTCCGGGACCAGGTGGTTCCGGGAAAAGGTCCCGCAGCTGCTTGCTCCCCTGGTAGTTGAATACGGCGCATTGACCTTCAAAACCTAGAATACTGCCATAAACCAGGGGTTTACCTAAGCGCAGGCAAGCATCATTCAGCAAATATCGTGTAGCAAAATTATCAGAACCGTCTATTGCCAGGTCATAATCATTGAGAATTATATCAACATTTGAAGAAGTCACCTTAACGGGTAACGATATAAAATTGACCAGGCTGTTGCGCTCCCGTACAAAACACTTTGCACTTTCGGCTTTACCTTGCCGCAGCATTTTTTCGGTATGGATCACCTGCCGGTTTAAATTGTGTAATTCCACCTGGTCAAAATCCGCGACGGCAATGGCCCCCACACCGGCAGCAGCCAGGTATTGGATCACCGGGCTACCGAGCCCCCCGGCCCCTATGATCAATACTTTCGCGTTCATTATTTTTCGCTGTCCGCTCACGCCGACCTCTTCTATAAAGATCTGTCGGCTGTAGCGTTCAAAGACATTGTCTATTTCCATTTTATCATTCATTTTTAAAATGCGACATCCCAGTCCTTCATTATTGGCTCATATCCTGCCTGCCTAATGAGGGCTTTAATACTTTCCATACTGCGTTCATCACTGGTTTCAAATTGCTCGAGCGAAGCCGGGTCTACCACGTAACCGCCCGGGTTGGTTTTAGAGGCCGCGCTCATACTGGTTACGCCAACAGGAATAATATGATTCCTGAAGTGCTCGCTTTCCCGGGTAGAGATGGAGATTTCCAGGTCTTCATTCCAGATCCGGTAAGCGCAGATCAGTTGCAGCAGGTCTTTATCTTCCATAATAAAATTAGGTTCGATAATACCCTCTGCAGGTCTTAAGCGGGGAAAGGATACGGAGTATTTGGTTTGCCAATAGGTTTTCTGTAAATAGTCTATATGCAGGGCGTTGAAGAAGCTGTCTACCCGCCAGTCTTCCAGGCCCAGCAAGACGCCCAGCCCGATCTTATGTAAGCCAGCGGTACCTATTCTGTCCGGGGTTTCCATCCGGTAAGGGAAGTTTGATTTTTTGCCTTTGGGATGATATTGCTTATAGACTTCCCGGTGATAAGTTTCCTGGTAGACTAAAATGGAATGTACGCCTGCTTTATGCAGTAGTGTGTAGGCTTCTGTACTCAGAGGTTGCACTTCCACAGAGATATGTACGAAATGGGGCTTTAATAAGCTGATCGCGTTTAAGAAATAATCGACGCCTACTGTTTTATTGGCTTCACCGCTTACCAGTAAGATATGATGCACTCCCATAGATTTTAAGGCCATGGCTTCCTGCAGGAGCTCTAAATTGTTAAGCGTTTTTCTTTTGATCGGGTTATCCTGGCTAAAGCCGCAATACGTGCAGATATTCTGGCATTCGTTACTGAGGTAAAGCGGTGCATATAATTGTATCGTTTTGCCAAATCTTTTCTGGGTAAGCCTTTGGCTTAATTGTGCCATGGGTTCCAGTAAAGCCTGTGCTGCCGGTGCTACTAATCTTAAGAAGTCATCGATCGTCTTTTTGGGCTTTGATAAAGATTGCCGGACTTCATCAATGCTTGTCGCCTCAATGCGCGCACTGGTTGCTTGCCAATCGTAGGTATTAAATGTATCCTGGAATGATTGCATAATAACAGCTGTTTATAGGTCCATTAAAAAACCGGTGAGCGGGCTGGAGGCGATAGCGCCTGAATGTTGCATACCCAGGCCGGCCTCGTAAGCTTTCCTGCCGGCTATTACGCCTTCTTTAAATGCCTCTGCCATCGCTACAGGGTCTTGGGCTACCGCGATCGCTGTATTGACCAGTACCGCATCCGCGCCGATCTCCATAGCTTTAGCCGCATCTGAAGGTGCGCCGATGCCGGCATCTACCACTACCGGTACTTTACTTTGTTCAATAATGATCTCCAGGAAGTCCAGGGTACGCAAACCTTTATTGCTGCCAATGGGCGCACCCAGGGGCATAACCACCGCGGTGCCCGCGTCCTCCAGTCTTTTACATAATACCGGGTCGGCATGTATATAAGGCATTATGATAAAGCCGAGTTTCGCTAAGGCTTCGGTTGCTTTAAGTGTTTCTATAGGGTCGGGGAGGAGGTATCTCGGATCGGGATGGATTTCCAGTTTGAGCCAGTTGGTTTCCAGCGCTTCTCTTGCCAGCTGCGCCGCAAGGATGGCTTCCTGCGCATTTCTTGCACCGGAAGTATTCGGGAGCAGGGAAATAGCCGGGAGGTCTAAGGCCTGTAAGAGCCCGTCTTCAGGTTTGGCATCCAGGTCTACCCGTTTCATGGCCAGGGTAACGAGTTCTGTTCCCGATTGCTGTATGGCGGCTTTCATCAGCTCCTGTTGCCCGAACTTTCCGGTACCCAGGAATAGGCGGGAATGGAATGTTTTACCGGCTATGGTTAAAGGTTTCATTGTAAGAGATTATTTAATTGTGGAATAATTGCCGGTTGACGGGTGATCCAACCCGAGAGGGCGATACCGTATACACCGGCTAGTCGCAATGCGGGGATATCAGCACTTGTGATACCACCAATTGCATAGATGGGTGGTGTTAAAAGTGGCTGTTCCCGTAAATGATTAATTATGTTTTGATACCCGGTAAGTCCCAATACCGGGCTTAATTTTTCTTTTGTTGGGGTAAACCGGTAAGGCCCCAGGCCGATGTAATTACAGCCTTCTGCGGTTCTCTTTAATACATCCTCCAAGGTATTGGCGGTACCGCCGATGATTTTACCCGGCCCTAAAGTTTTCCTGGCTTGCGCGATACTATCGTCATCCAGGCCCAGGTGTACGCCATCTGCAGCTATTTCTTTTGCCATATCTATGTGGTCGTTAATAATGCAGGTGGCCTTATAGGCCTGGCACATTTTGCGTACAGCCATGGCCAGTTCCCGCTTTGCTTCATAAACGCCTTCTTTCCATCTTAACTGTATCCACCCGGCACCATTATCCAGTGCATTCAGGATATTTTGTATTTGTTCGGGAGCGGTTTTGCCCTGCGATATATATTGTAGTTTATTCAGCATAATGATAGCCCGATAGTGTAGGGTGACTGTTTAAAAATCGTTCCACATACTTTTTCCCCTGCTTGCAGGATGCTTCTATGCTATTGCCCAAAGCGATATGCGCCGCTATGGCAGCAGAAAGCACACAGCCGGAACCATGTTTGGGATAAGCGTTTTGCGTCCCAGGGTAGAGCTCAAGCTGTTGCCCTTGCAGGTATAATATATCGAGGCCGGTTTGTTCTTTTCGATGACCGCCTTTAAGCAGGACGGTTTGTTCTGCTGGGATCAGTGCTTCAAGCTGTTTGAATTCCGGGAGATTAGGCGTAAGCAGGTTAATCTGCTGCAAGGTTCCCTTTAAAGAAGCTTTATCTTTTCCTGCAAAGAAGGTAAAACCGGAAGTGCTTTTTAATACCGGGTCCCAGATAATGAAAGTATCATCCTTTTGTTTACGTATAGTTGCAATGATTTGTTGCAACATAGCCGCATCTGCTACAATCCCGATCTTTACTACACGAATAGAGTAGGATTGCATTAATATTTCGATATGCCTGCATATACTTGCTACGGCTTGCCACTCCAGTTCAAAGAAGCGCTGCTCTGTTTGTAAGGTATTTGCCGTGAGCACAGCCAAGCCCTTAACCTTTAATTGTTCAAAGGTTTTTATATCGGCCAGGACACCCGCACCGGCACTGGGATCAAAGCCGGCTATGCTTAATACAACAGGGCGGTCCTGTTGCCCGGTATTTGCTGTGTTATAATTGTTCATAAGCCGATTGAATAGTTTTGTATACTGCTACCGGGTCCGGGGCCTGCCAGATACTGCCTAATATGGCAATACCATCCGCACCCTGTTCTAAAACTACTTCGAAGTTGTGCGCATCAATACCGCCAAGGCCGATCAGTTGGCAATGCTTATTATTCCTTTGTGAAAGTGTAGATAAGACTGAAAGTTCAGTACCGTATCCTTGTTTAGATATACTCGGGAACATGGGCGACAGAAAAGCATACTGCCATATTTTGTCCAGCTGGTTGAACGTAGTGATGTCGTGTACTGATGTGGATATTTTATATTCATTTTTAAAGGGCAAATGCCTGTTGCCCAGGCGGTCTTCTTCCCTGAAATGCAACCTGCTGATCCCATAATCCTTTGCCAGGTGATAATGGGAATGCAGGACCAGTCTTTGGTAAAATATTGGATCTATAGCATCCAGGTATGTTTTCATTTCCCTGTCTGTCCACCAGTATTTACGGAGGTGAAAGCGCTGCAGGCCCGCTTCAAAAAGCTCGAGTAATATTTCCGTTTCGTTCAGGATATCTTGTTCCGGTGTTAACACAATGATCATAAATAAAGTGCTTTTCCCTGTTCGATGAATTCTTTGGATTTATCCAGCATGCCCTGTTCCGCAGCATCCCTGATCTCCTGGGTGATCTTCATAGAACAGAATTTTGGGCCGCACATGGAACAGAAATGCGCCACCTTAGCGGCATCAGCGGGCAGGGTTTCATCATGGAATTCTTTTGCTGTATCAGGGTCTAATGAAAGGTTGAACTGATCGGCCCAGCGGAATTCAAAACGGGCTTTACTTAATGCATTATCCCGGTATTGCGCGCCGGGATGCCCCTTGGCCAGGTCGGCCGCGTGTGCTGCCAACTTATAGGTGATCACCCCGTCTTTTACATCTTTCTTATTAGGCAAGCCTAAATGTTCTTTTGGCGTTACATAGCACAACATCGCACAGCCATACCAGCCGATCATCGCGGCGCCTATAGCTGAGGTGATGTGGTCGTAGCCGGGCGCGATGTCTGTTGTCAAAGGGCCCAGGGTGTAGAAGGGCGCTTCATCGCAGACCTCCAGTTGTTTGTCCATGTTCTCTTTAATCATGTGCATAGGTACATGACCAGGTCCTTCGATCATAACCTGTACATCATGTTTCCAGGCGATTTTAGTGAGCTCGCCCAGGGTTTCCAGCTCGGCAAACTGCGCGGCATCATTGGCATCGGCTATAGAACCCGGGCGCAGGCCGTCGCCTAAGGAAAAGGCAACGTCATAGCGCTTCATAATGGTGCAGATCTCTTCGAAATGGGTATAAAGAAAATTCTCTTTGTGGTGGTATAAGCACCATTTGGCCATGATGGAGCCGCCCCGGGAAACGATACCGGTTACCCGGTCTGCTGTAAGATGAATATAGCGCAACAGTACCCCCGCATGAATGGTGAAGTAAGAAACGCCTTGTTCTGCCTGCTCGATCAGGGTATCGCGGAAAATTTCCCAGGTCAGGTTTTCGGGAATACCTTTTACTTTTTCCAGGGCCTGATATATGGGTACCGTACCGATAGGTACCGGTGAATTCCGGATGATCCATTCGCGGGTTTCGTGTATGTTTTTACCGGTGGACAGGTCCATGATCGTATCGGCGCCCCAGCGGCAGGCCCATACGGCCTTTTCCACTTCTTCCTCTATACTGGAAGAAACCGCGCTGTTGCCTATATTGGCATTGATCTTTACCAGGAAATTACGGCCTATGATCATAGGCTCACTTTCCGGGTGGTTGATATTATTAGGGATAATCGCCCGGCCGGCAGCAATTTCTTCGCGTACAAATTCTGGAGTGATGGCTTTTTTAGGAGTACGGGCGCCAAAGCTTTCGCCTTTATGCTGCGCCTGTATGCTTCCGGGCGCTGCGGCCAATTGCTCGATACGCTGGTTTTCCCGTATGGCTACATATTCCATTTCGGGGGTGATGATTCCTTGGCGGGCATAATACAATTGTGTTACATTTTTGCCGGGCTTTGCTACCATCGGTTGGTGACAATAGGCAAACCGCAGGTGGTCCAGGCCCGGGTCTGCCAGGCGGGCTTTACCATATTCAGAGCTGATGCTTTCGAGGATGTCGACATCGGCACGGTCCAGTATCCATTGTTCCCGGATGCGGGGTAGGCCTTTACGTACATCTATCTGCACCGTTTCATCGGTATAAGGTCCGGAGGTGTCATATACCGTTACGGGCGGGTTTTCTTCCAGGCTGCCATCGCTGCGCTTAGTGGGGTGTAAAGTGATCTCGCGCATGGCGATCTTTATCGGGAACAGGGTGCCGGGCAGGTAAACCTTTCTGGAATTCGGGAAAGGGGCTTGCGTGATGGATTGATACTGCATGATTTTATTTTTTGAAAAAAAAGATTTATCCGCCCTGGGTGGCAGTGATGATGAGAATGGTATCCCGGTCATTTAATGGCGTAGCTGGCCATTGTGCGCGGGGCATGACCTGGTTGTTGAGCGCGACGGCGATGCCTTTGGTTTTTTGTGGTGCTTCTAAAAGCAGCAGCGCGGCCAGTGAGCCCGGCAGTTCGTCGAAAAATTTTGTTTGATGATTGATGATCAGTTCCATTCCTATGATTTTATACGAATAAAATAACTTTAGGAATGGCTGCAATGGTGCGGCATGCACCGGTGAAGACAGTCTACTTTTCCCTACGCCGGTATGATCCGGATCAGGTTCAAAGGGTAAAATCTCAGCCTGCTTTTGATGGCAGACACCCCTAAAGTTCGCTGCTAAGGTAGGGAAATATTTTTAATGTGCATAAAAAATGCTGTTGCCGGAGCTGTGTATTTGGTAGGGATGGGTGTGGTTGGCCAGGAGTCTTTGTTATTTTTTGATTGCTTTACCGGCTATTGTATATTTTAAAAACCATTCGCCAGGATGCTTCAGTAAGTATAGGTAATTCAACATTGAATACATACAAAAACGCCACCGGGGAATCTCCCGGTGGCGTTCTCGTATTGGAAAGAAAAATTGAACTACTATTTCATGTAACCTCTTAAGCGTACCCGGAAAGAGCCGTTGGTTACTTTCAAAGGTGCGTTACCATCTTCAAAATCACTGGGTAATTCCGCTTCAAAGGAGCCTTCGATCCATGCCCCGTCTACTTTGGTTATTTTAAATACGCCATTGGTGGGCGATACCGTTCCGAAGAATTCTAGTTCTCCTTTTATTTCCCTATTGATTCTCAAATTTGCATTGGGTAAAATTTCCGTTTGGTCAATCAGGCTTTGAATCGTGTAGTTACCCGCTTCGAGCTTTTTCCCCTGTTCGGTACGGATCACTATGCCAAGCTTTTCAGCTGTTTTCACATCGCTGTCTACATACAGGGTTGTTTCTAAGAAATCAACTTTATCTTCCTCGTCTCTATCGCCTTTTTTTTGATAGCAACCTGCCTTATCCCCTTTAAAACTATAGGCTTTGCCATTTACGGTATATTTAATAAAGGCCTCCTGGCTGTAAACTTTGATGCCGGACAACAATCCTAAAATGGATAATGCAATAATTAATAATAATCCTTTGTGTTTCATTGTTTTCAAATTAATATTATGAGTGATGGTTGGTAATGAAAACGGATGGACCGCTTACCATTTGTATTCTTTTACACGTAATTTAAAAGCGCCTTTGGTAACCTTTATAGGAGGAGCTCCCTCTTCAAAATCGGGGATATTCGCTTCGAAGGTGCCTTCTATCCAATCGCCGGTTATTTTAGTGATTTCAAATACGCCGTCATCAGGACCTTCCGTATTGTAAAAAACCAGGCCGTCTCCAGTTTCCCTTTCTATCGTTAAACAAACATTGGGTAAGATTTTTGTTTGTGCAAGTAGGTCCTGGACAATATACTTACCTACCTGGAGTTTCTTTCCTTTTTCGATACGTATTTTGAAAAATAGTTGTACCGGTGTGTTTACGGAAAAATCAAGGTTGGGACGAACCTGTTGGAAGTCTACTTTGTCCTCATCCGTTTTGTTTCCCGGGCTTTTAGAGCAAGACACCTGCTTGCCTTTAAAGCTATAGCTGGTTTCATTGATGGTATACTTTAAATAGGCTTCCTGGCTAAAACCTTTCAGGGTAAACAGGGAGCCCAATAGTATCGTGAGCGTTAGCAATAGTAATTTTTTGTTCTTCATACAATAGCGATATTTTTTAATGAACTCAAATGTACTGAATTGTTAAATCACTTAATAGTGATGTGGCAAAATTAATTTAGATATTATTGAGTTGGCTTGAAAGGGTTTTTAATTGAGCGGATATTTTCATTTTTGGAAGAAAAAAATGGGGGAAAACCAGTATTGGATATTGTGTTTTTAATGCTGATATTTGACCTTGTATATAGAATATAGTACTTGTTATTAATGAATTTCCGTCATTAGTGATACAAGCAAGATTAAGCGATGAGATTTTTAATGAAGTTAGCCAAAAAGCAGGGTGAAAGCATCCCTATTAACTACCCGTATCCTTTAAGTGCGGCCATCTACCGTATAATTGCGAAAGGTAATGCGGACTATGCGGACTTCCTGGATGGGCAGGGGTATGGAAAAGGGTTCAAGCTATTTACTAGTTGAGAGTGCCTTTTAAATGACTTTATTCCGCTTTGGCTTTTTTTGTAATTTTAGCAGCTAATTGGTTAAATATTAGAATTAACATTATTAATAATGTTGTTCAATTGATTAAAAGCCAGTTTATTTAACAGGATGAAATATGTTTTTTTGAATAATAAGGGTGTTTTTATTCTTTTAGTAGAATAATTAATCAATATGTAATCTTATTCTTTATAGTGCATTAAAATAATTAATACTGAATGACTACCAAACTATTGAAACCCAAAATTTCGCTTAATAAAGCATTCCTTAAAGTAAAACCTAACAGAGCTGCAATTGAGGGTTTCAAGACTAATTTGATCCAACTTCTGGACCGGATTAATGATTTTGAATCTGAAGAGTTTCACAAAAACCTGGTCATTGATTTCTTGAAAAAGACGTATTACGAACCGGAGCATTTTATCAATACCAAAGGTCGCAACGACCTTGTCATACATAATGGTAAAGATGCGCAAAGCCCGGTGGGCGTTATTATTGAAGCCAAGAAGACGACCAACAAGGCGGAGATGGTTTCAGAATACAGAATCAATACCAAGTCGTTCCACGAGTTGGTATTGTATTATCTGAGAGAAAGGATAATACATAAAAATCTTGAAATAAAGCATCTTATTATTACCAATATCAATGAGTGGTTTATTTTTGATGCGGTAATTTTTGAAAGATACTTTGCTCAGAACAAGGCGTTCGTAAAGCAATTTGAAGATTTTGAAAATGGGAGATTACCAGATAACAGGACGGAATTCTTCTATAAAAGTATTGCTGAACCTTTTATTGACAGGATAGAACATGAAGTAGCATTTACTTATTTTAATATCCAGCATTATGCCAAGCCTCTACGCAATAGCGATAAGAAGGATGATAATATGCTGATTGCTCTTTATAAGTTACTTTCACCAGAGCACTTATTAAAACTCCCTTTTGCTAATGATAGTAATAGCCTGGATAAACGGTTTTATGGAGAACTGTTACATATTATAGGGTTAACAGAAATAAAAGATGGCGGTAAGAAACTGATAAGCAGGAACAAAGAAGGTGAAAGATATTCCGGTACTTTTATAGAAGACACCATTTTACAATTAGATAGCAGGGATAAAATCAGTAATTTAGATAAGCCCGGTCTTTTTGGTGATAATTTACAGGAGCGATTGTTTAATGTTGCCTTAACCTTAAGTATCACCTGGATTAATCGTATTTTATTCCTTAAGCTTTTAGAAGCGCAACTTATCAAATATCACAAAAGTGATAAAAATTATGCTTTTCTGAACTCTGAAAAAATAAAAAATTATGATGATCTAGATAGCTTGTTCTTTGATGTATTAGCTAAGAATTATGCTGAGCGAAATGCAGACGTTAAAACTGAATTTGCTAATGTACCTTACTTAAATAGTTCATTGTTTGAACCTACAGATATAGAACAGCAGACTGTATTTATAGGTAACCTGAAAAATGATAAATTAATACCTGTATACAGCCAAACTGTCCTTAAAGATGCAACAGGTAAAAAGCGTAGTGGTTCTATAGCAACCCTGCAATATTTATTCCAGTTTCTGGATGCTTACGACTTCAGTAGCGAAGGCTCAGAAGAAATACAGGAAGATAACAAAACACTCATTAATGCATCCGTACTGGGGTTGATTTTTGAAAAAATAAACGGTTATAAAGACGGATCTTTCTTTACTCCCGGCTTTATTACAATGTTTATGTGTCGTGAAACGATCCGCAGGGCAGTCATTCAAAAATTTAATGAGACTAAGGGCTGGGAGTGTGATACTATTGAACAACTCTACAATAAAATTGACGACCGTAAGGAAGCCAATCAAATAGTCAATAGTATCAAGATTTGTGATCCGGCTGTGGGATCTGGTCACTTTCTTGTTTCTGCCTTAAATGAGATGATTGCTTTAAAGAATGATTTAAAAATCCTGGAAGACCGAAGTGGAAAAAGGTTAAAGGAGTATAATGTTGAGGTCGTTAACGATGAACTGGTAGTGACTGACGATGACGGTGAGTTATTTGAATACAACCCTAAATTAAAGGAAAGTCAAAGGATACAAGAAACCCTCTTTCACGAAAAGCAGACAATTATTGAACACTGCTTGTTCGGTGTTGATTTGAACCCGAATTCTGTGAAAATTTGTCGTTTACGACTTTGGATAGAATTACTGAAAAACGCTTATTATAAATCTGAAACAGAATTAGAAACCTTACCGAACATTGATATCAATATCAAATCGGGTAATTCATTAGTAAGTCGCTTTGAGATAAATGCGGATTTAAGTCAAGCACTTAAAAAAAGTAAGTGGACAATCGAGAGTTATAGATTAGCTGTAGAAACTTATCGAAGGGCCAAAAGTAAAGAAGAGAAAAGAGCTATGAAAAAACTCATTGCTGATATCAAATCAGATTTCAGGAGTGAGATAACCAAAAATGACCCCAAAATAAAAAGACTGCAAAAACTGAATGGCGACCTTTATAATATGACCCACCAGCAACAACTTTTTGAAATGAGTAAAAAGGAAAAAACAGAATGGAATAAAAAACTGAAGAAGCTCAGTGATGATACACAAAAATTAGAAACAGAGATAGAAGCTATTAAAGCGAATAAGATTTATGAAAATGCTTTTGAATGGCGATTCGAGTTCCCTGAGGTGCTAAACAATGAGGGTGATTTTGTAGGATTTGATATACTTATCGGTAATCCACCTTACGTTCAGTTGCAAAAGATGGGTAAGGAAAGTGATGACCTGGGTAAAATGGGGTTTGAAACTTTTATAAAGACAGGAGATATTTATAGCCTGTTTTATGAACTGGGTCATAGGATTCTTAAACCCCTGGGCGTATTGACCTATATTACCTCCAACAAATGGATGCGTTCGGGATATGGAGCAAGTACCCGGAAGTTTTTTATTGAGCAAACGAACCCTTTAATATTGATTGATTTTGCCGGCGTACAAATATTCGACAGTGCTACAGTAGATACCAATATCCTTATGTTTACCAAGGATAAAAATAGACAACAAACGCGGGCATGTATTGTGAAGGATATGGCGTTAAAAAATTTGAGCGATTATTTTAGACAATA
>PJUL01000075.1_pt1 | contig 116091 bp, 97 predicted proteins | sample 1512221 | NCBI WGS metagenome assembly PJUL01 (sample SAMN08177667, study PRJNA422409) | Feces metagenome, whole genome shotgun sequencing project.
CCGCTGCCGCTGCCGCTGCCGCTGCCGCTGCCGCTGCACAGTTTGTGCGCTGAGATACGACATTACCCACTCTGAAACCCGCCTCTGGCGGGTTTTTTGTTGTCGCTACCAAGCGTAGTACACACCGCTGACCACAAAACTTCAACGTCATCACCGTCGCGCGGCAATGCCGATGCCAATGCCAATGGCACCATCGTGGTGCACGGCATCCTCCAACCTGGGGCGTTTACACACTCGTTCACTTTTGCATGCACCTGCTTGCATCCTGACCGTCAACCCGTGCTGCGGGCCACGCGTTGAAGATGCACAAGGAGTGAAAACCGTATGAACCTGACCGACATCCTGTCCGCATGGCCTGAAGACGAACGTGACCGCAAGCGCGCACCCGCACGCCTGTAATCCGATTGCAGGCTGAGCGGCCATGACGCTGGCCCGATCTTGGGAGCCCCATTCGCCCATCGGATGCCCTGGATCTGTTCTTTGAGTGTTGCGCCGTCTTCAACGTTGTTCCACCTGTAAAAAAGCCCACTTGCGTGGGCTTTTTTCATGTGTGTCCTGCTGGCCAGGTCATCTGCTGCACACCGCGCAGGATGTCATGTTGCAAGCCAGGACCATCCACACAGAAATAAAAAAAGGAGCTGGACATGTCCAACTCCCCCACGCATACAAGCGGCCCGGAAAGACCGCCAGTTGCTCAGTGCATGTGCAGACCGCCGTTGACCGAGAAGTCGGCACCGGTGGAATAACCGCCCTCGTCCGATGCCAGCCAGGCGATGATGGAGGCAATTTCGCCGGGTTCACCCAGGCGCTTCACGGGGATGGTGCCCACGATCTTCTCCAGCACGTCAGGGCGGATGGCCTTGACCATGTCGGTGCCGATGTAACCCGGGCTCACGGTATTCACCGTCACGCCTTTGTTGGCCAGCTCTTGCGCCAGGGCCATGGTGAAACCATGCATGCCGGCCTTGGCGGCCGAATAATTGGTCTGGCCGGCCTGGCCCTTCGCACCGTTGACCGAGCTGATGTTGATGATGCGACCCCAGCCCTTTTCCACCATGTCACCCACGACCTGCTTGGTCACGTTGAACATGGAGTTCAGATTGGTTTCGATCACCGCCTGCCAGTCATCGGGTGTCATCTTCAGGAACATGCGGTCGCGGGTGATACCGGCGTTGTTCACCAGAACATCGATGCTGCCGTGCTCGGCCTTGGCGTTGCCAAAGGCCTCGACCGTCGACTCCCAGTTGCCCACATTGCCAACCGACGCGTGGAAGTTGTAGCCCAGTGCCTTTTGCTCATCCAACCACTTTTGAAAGTCGCGTGTCGGGCCGCAGCCGGCAATGACCTTGAAACCTTCACGATGCAGGCGCTGGCAGATGGCCGTACCAATGCCACCCATCCCCCCGGTCACATACGCTACTTTCTGGCTCATACATATTCTCCTGTTAATCGATAGTTTTCCACTAACACTCTACCTGCTTTGGCGCAGGGAAACCCTGAGGTAAGTACCAATCGCGGCAATTAGATTGGATTTCGCGCTATCAACACCGGAGCAAACGGCAAGCCGAAGCCCACCCGTTTGCCCACCGGGGCATACCCTGTGGTACGGGACCACGGCCTGGCTGCTGCCAGGCCGCAGCGACAGCGCATCGCCGCGTGTGCCGCCGGGCTTTTAACGCTCCAGCGCCATGGCCACACCCATGCCGCCGCCGATACACAGCGCAGCCACGCCCTTCTTGGCGCCGCTGCGCTGCATTTCGTGCAGCAAGGTCACCAGCACGCGGCAGCCGGACGCACCAATGGGGTGCCCGATGGCGATGGCGCCACCGTTGACGTTGACCTTGGCGGCATCAATGCCCAGCACCTGGTTGACGGCACAGGCCTGGGCTGCGAAGGCTTCGTTCAGCTCGAACACATCCACGTCCCCCACAGACCAGCCGGCGCGGTCCAGCGCCTTGCGGGTGGCAAACACCGGGCCCATGCCCATGGTGGCGGGATCCAGGCCGCTGGTGGCGTAGGATTTGATGGTGGCCAGTGGCTTCAGGCCCAGGGCCTTGGCCTTGCTGGCACTCATCACCACCACGGCGGCAGCGCCGTCGTTCAGGCCCGAGGCGTTGCCCGCGGTCACCGTACCGGCCTTGTCGAAAGCAGGCTTGAGGCCGCCCAGGGCTTCGGCATTGGTCTTGCGGTTGATGTACTCATCGGCCGCAAACACCACGGGGTCGCCCTTGCGCTGCGGGATCACCACGGGAACGATTTCGTCCTTGAACTTGCCGGCGTCCTGTGCTGCGGCCGCCTTTTGCTGGCTGGCCAGCGCCAGCGCGTCCTGCTGCTCGCGGCTGATGCTGTTTTCCTTGGCCACGTTCTCGGCCGTAATGCCCATGTGGTACTGGTTGTACACATCCCACAGGCCATCCACGATCATGGTGTCGCTCATCTTCCAGTCACCCATGCGCTGGCCGTCGCGCGAACCATTGAGCACGTGGGGCGACAGGCTCATGCTTTCCTGGCCACCGGCCACCACGATCTCGCTGTCACCCGTGGCTACGGCCTGGGCGGCCAGCATCACGGCCTTGAGACCGGATCCACAGACGGCGTTGATGGTCAGCGCCGGGGTTTCCTTCGCCACACCGGCCTTCATCATGGCCTGGCGAGCGGGATTCTGGCCCACGCCTGCGGTCAGCACCTGACCCATGATCACTTCGCCCACCTGGTCAGCGCCCACCTGGGCACGGGCCAGAGCCTCCTTGATGACGATAGCGCCCAACTCGGTGGCGGGCACCTTGGCCAGGGCGCCACCAAACTTGGCAACGGGGGTGCGGACAGCAGAAACGATAACGATGTCTTCCATGGTCTTCCTCTTGTGTTTTTCCGTATCGGGGTGGTTGAGCTCCGCAGCCGACGACAGCCCGAGGGCCGTGCAGCGGCTGCTTCAGATATTGCACCGCAGCATTTTGCCCTGTCCTCCAGGGCTGCGGCAGCGAAACCTCAGGCTTTTTGCAGCACGTAGCTGCCGGGTGCTGGCATGCGTTCCTTGTATTTGGTGCCTTGACCGTAGCGCTTGGGCGCAGCAATTTGCTTGCCAGCCTGCCCTTTGAGCCAGCCGGCCCAGTCTTCCCACCAGCTGCCGGGCTGCTCTTGCGCCCCTTCCAGCCACTGAGCATGGGTGGGCGGCAGTGCACCGTCCTCCCGAATCCAGTGACTGCGCTTCTTCTTGGCAGGAGGGTTGATCACCCCCGCAATGTGACCGGAGGCTCCCATCACAAAGCGCTTGGGGCCGGGCAGGACCTGGGTGGACGCATAGGACGCGGTGATGGGCACGATATGGTCTTCGCGTGAACCGTAGACATACACTGGCAGCTTGAGCTTGCGCAGATCGATCTGCTCGCCGCACACGGTCACCCTGCCCGGCTGCACCATGTTGTTCTCCAGATAGAAGTTGCGCAGATACCAGGCGTACCAGGGACCCGGCAGATTGGTGCAATCGCTGTTCCAGTACAGCAGATCGAACGCGGGGGGGGTTTCACCCTTCAGGTAGTTACCCACCACGTAATTCCAGACCAGGTCGTTGGGGCGCAGGAAACTGAAGGTGGATGCCAGGTCCTGACCGGCCATCAGCCCGCCCTGCCCCATCTGCATCTCGCGGTATTTGACGAAGTTCTCGTCGATGAACAGATCCAGGATGCCGGTATCCTGGAAGTCGATCAGCGTGGTCAGGAAGGTGGCGCTGGCCACCGGGTGCTCTCCGCGCGCGGCCAGCACCGCCAGGCCGGTAGCCAGCATGGTGCCTCCCACACAGAAACCCAGCGCGTTGATCTTGGGCGCACCGGCAATCTCCTGCACTACGGCAATGGCGCGCAGGATGGCGTCTTCGATGTAGTTGTCCCAGGTGCGGTCGCCCATGGTCGCATCGGGGTTGCGCCAGCTGACCACGAAGGTGCGGTGCCCCTCGCTGACGGCATAGCGGATCAGCGAATTGTCGGGCTGCAAGTCCAGGATGTAGTACTTGTTGATGCAGGGAGGCACCATCAGGAAGGGCCGTTCATGCACCTTCGCCGTCAGCGGCTTGTACTCGATCAGCTGAAAGTACTCGTTCTCATACACCACCGCGCCTTCGGTGGTGGCCACGTTCTTGCCCACCTCGAACACGCTTTCGTCCGTCATGGACACATGGCCCTGCTGGATGTCGTGCAACAGATTCTGCACGCCCTTGGCGATGCTCTCTCCACGCGTTTCGATGGCTTTTTGCTGGGCATCGGGGTTCAGCGCCAGAAAGTTGCTGGGCGCCATGGCCGCCACCCATTGCTCCACGGCAAAGCGGATGCGCTGGCGGGTCTTTTCGTCCGCCTGCACCGCATCGGCCATGCCGGTCAGCACCTTGGCGTTGAGCGCATAGCTGGCAGCCGAGAATGCCGCCAGCGGATTGTGTTCCCAGGGGGCGGCGCTGAAGCGCTTGTCCTTGGGCACGGGAGCCTTCATGCCGGCAGCCCACAAGGCCGTGGCTTCCCGCACGTATTCCTGCTGCAGCGCCTGCAGCTTGCCCGGCTCGAACTGCACCGGCGGTACGGTGCCGGGCGCCTTGGGATCGATCTGCTGGAATGACTGCAGGGTCTTGGCCCAATGCTCGCCAAAGAACTGCTGGAAAGCCTGGGCACTTTGGCCCCAGATAGGTTCAGAATTCATGCCTGCCTTGTCCCCTTGGTGTTGCTGTCGCTGTCAGCCCGCATGCCATGTGTCACCAACGGGCTTGCATCCATTGTTGCCGAGGCGGCAGGCGCTGACAACGCAACCCAGCGCCGCACTGTGCCTTGCTTGGAGAGACGTTGACAGACATCAAGCCCGATTCACGGCGTTTTCCGGTGTGCATACCGCCCTCTGCCCTATGCTTGGCGCCATGTACCTGATCCTGATTGCCTGGTTTTATGTCACCTTGATGATGGCCATTGCCGAAGCCACCAACCCCGTGGGTTCGGTCCTGGGCGGCATCGTGACGTTTGTGCTGTATGGCCTGCTACCGATGGCCATCGTGGGCTACATCATGGCCACGCCCGAGCGAAAACGCCGCTTGAAAGCCCGGCGCGAAGCCGAGCAGCAAGCCTGGGATGCTGCCCAGGAGCCACCTGCAACCACCACCAAGCCCACACCGACCGGAACGATCGAGGAGCCAGCCACGACGGGCATTGACTCCGCTCCCGTTGTCCCTGCCGAGGTGCGACCAGCGAACGCCACCGCCCCGGCAGAACAGCGTCCCTGAAAGACGGATGCCGACCAACGGCATGCCACTTGCAGCGCGCACGCCACAGTGCGCCCGGGCCATCCAGGCAAGTTGCAAGCAATTGAAAACTGTGCGTACCCACCGGCGCAGGGCCGTCGATCAATCGCTGCGATCACGCCCCAAAGGGGCGCCACGGTGTCCGGGGTAGCCCAGCCGGCTGGGCATGATGGCCGTCAGCTTCGCGCTGCAGGCGCTTGCCCTTCCAGCCAGATGCATGCTGCCATCCTTCCCGTACTGCCCAGCACCGCAGCATCACGGCGGTGAGAGAAAAAGCGGGCGCTGTCGGTGACCGTGCACCAGGGCGTGCTGCCGTCATTTCCGTAGATGCCCGTCAGACCCAGCGCCTGCAGGCGCTGGCGGGCCAGTCCTGGCAGGTTGGCCCACCATTTGCCCGACACCGCGCCAGGGGTGAAGCAACTGGCCGCTTGCGCGGATGCAGTGACGAACGCCTGGCGGACTTCGCTGCCCACCTCGAACGCCGTGGGGCCGATGCACGGCCCCAGCCAGACCTGGGTATCGGCTGCGATGTCAGCCACCGTCTGCACCGACATGACTTCAGCAGCATGTGGCAGAGCTGCAGGCGCCGAATGCACCTGGCGTGCCTGTACCTGCCTTGCAAAACGGGCAAACACCGTCTCCAATACGCCCACACCGTCTTGCCCCACCAGTCCGCGCCAGCCCGCATGGGCTGCGGCCACCACCGGCACATGGCGGTGGGCCAGCAGCACCGGCAGGCAATCGGCCACCATGATGGTGCACACCGCGCCCGATTGATCGCTCACGCAGGCGTCTGCTGCTACTCCGTCGGTGGTATGGGCATGCAATGCCTCCACATCGCAGCCATGCACCTGCTGCAAGAACACCGGGCGTGCTCCAGGGCTGCTGCGCTGGATGGCTTCGGTCAGGATGCGGCGGTTGGCAGCCACAGCGGCAGGGTCGTCGCGCACATGGTCACCCAGGTTCAGGCTGCCAAACGGTGCTTGGCTCACCCCGCCTGCACGGGTGGTGAACAGGGCTTGTACACCCGCGATCTGCGGCCATTCGGGCACCAGCCAGGGGTGGGACACAGGCATCATTGCACTCTCACGCATCGTCAATCTTCTCGTTCACACACCACATTCAAGCTCCACATTCGGCGCAACACCGCCGTTCAAGGCTGCGCATCCGGGCAGGCCGAGGGCTGCGCCGCTTGCACGGCGGACTGCGCCAGCGCGGCTTCATAGGCGGCCAGGGTGGCAGGCAGGCCGTCCAGGGGGACGCCAAAGCGCTGGGCATTGAAGATCTGCGGCACCAGACAGCAATCTGCCAAGGTCAGGCGGTCGCCCCAGCACAGCGTGGACGGCGCCATACCCAGGCGCGCACGCTCGCCCGCCAGCAGCGCCAGCTCGCGCTCGAAAGCGTCCAGGCCCTGACGCACCCAGTGGTGGTACCACAGGTTCTTGGTGTCGTCGCTCAAACCGCCTTCGTGCACCAGCCACCGCAGCACCCGCAGATTGTTCAAAGGATGGATATCGCAAGCCACCATCTGCGCCAGGCCGCGGATGCGGGCACGGGCCAGCGCATCGCCTGGCAGCAGGCTGGGCTGGGGATGGGTCTCGTCCAGGTACTCGATGATGGCCATGGACTGGTTCAACCAGACGGCACCGCCGCCGATGTCCAGGGCCGGCACCAGACTGTCCCCCATGTGCGCCAGGTAATCCGGCGCCCGCTGTGCGCCGTGCACCAGGTGCACGGCGTGGTAGTCATACGGCAGCCCCTTGTGTGCCAGAGCAATGCGCACACGGAACGAGGCCGAGGAGCGGAAGTAGTTGTAGAGCTGCATGGGCCGCAGCATAGCGCAGGCCGTGTCGCCTTTTGGGCTGCACCATGCTGGCGCCGTGGCACACTGCAAGCAGGGTAGAAAGGCCGCAGCGCCACTTTGCCCGTGCCCCGAGACAACACGTTAGATTGACCAACAACCATGTCCCAACAGTACGTTCTCCCCCCTGCTCCTGTTGCCAGCCTGCCCGTAACCGGCAGCGACGCGCTCTTTCCCGTGCACCGCGTCTACTGCGTGGGCCGCAACTACGCCGAACACGCCAAGGAAATGGGCTTTACCGGCCGCGAGGCGCCGTTCTTCTTCATGAAGCCGGCCGACGCCGTGCTGCCCGTGCCCGCCGGCCAAACGGTGGACATGCCCTACCCCACGCTGACCGACAACCTGCACCACGAGATCGAACTGGTGGTGGCCATTGGCAAGGGTGGCAAGGACATTCCCGTGGCCCAGGCCCTGGAGCATATCTACGGCTACGCCGTGGGCCTGGACATGACGCGCCGCGACCTGCAAGGCGAGATGAAGAAGCAGGGCCGTCCCTGGTGCATCGGCAAGGGCTTCGACTACAGCGCCCCCATCGGCCCCATCACGCCTGTCGCCCAGGCGGGTGACGTGGCCACGGCCGGCATCTGGCTGCAGGTGAACGACGTCGACCGCCAGCGCAGCAATGTGGACCAGTTGATCTGGAACATTGCCGAGACCGTGGCCATCCTGTCGCAAGCCTGGGAGCTGCAACCCGGCGACCTGATCATGACCGGCACGCCCGAAGGCGTGGGCGCCGTGGTGCGTGGCGATGTGATGGCCGGCGGCGTGGACGGCCTGGAGTCCATCCGCGTGCGCGTGGCGTAAAAGCGGCACACACTGAAGACGTGGTTGCGAAGCTGAGCGTACCGTCCCGTACGTCTGCGGCTTCGCGCGGCGTCTTCATGGTGCACCGGCGATCCCGGCGATCTGCCGGGCCCTGCGGTCCATTTGGGCACGTCAGCGCAGCCGAGAACTCATGTTTTCATAGCTACCAACGTTCACGCAGCAAGCATCACAGCCACACTTCCCCTATATTCCAGACATGACCTTGCGCAGCCCCATCAAGTTCTGCCGTGAATGCGGCCATGCCGTGACCTACCGCGTGCCCGACGACGGCGACACGCGTGCCCGCGCCGTGTGCCCGCAATGCGCCACCATCCACTACGAGAACCCGCTGAACGTGGTAGGCACCATTCCCGTGCTGGCCGATGGCCGCGTGCTGCTGTGCAAGCGCAACATCGAGCCACGCTGGGGCAAATGGACGCTGCCGGCCGGCTTCATGGAACTGGATGAAACCACCAGCCAGGGCGCAGCACGCGAGACGGATGAGGAAGCCGGCGCCCAGATCCGCATGGGGCGGCTGTTCTCGGTCATCAATGTGCCGCGCGTAGGCCAGGTGCACCTGTTTTACACCGCCGAAGTGCTGAGCGAAGCACTCAACCCAGGGCCGGAAACCATTGAGGCACGGTTCTTCCGCGAAGAAGATATTCCCTGGGACGAAATTGCTTTTCGCACCGTGAGCACCACGCTGCAGCGCTGGTTTGCCGACCGCGACAACGGCATGAGCGACCAGGTACACGCCATCGATCTGGTCTGACCGCCCTCCCCCTCACTGCTGCCTGTGCAAGCCCGCTGGAATGCAGCGGGCTTTTTCATGTCCGGCCACCCAACGGCGGGCATTGCCCTGGGTACACCGTCGTAGGAACTTCGCAATCTGGCGGGAACGGCCGCAGTACAGGGTCCATGTGCGGGCCCCGTACCGCGTTGAACGGCCTCTTCAGCCCAACCAGCCCTTGGGCTTTTTGTCCTGCTTGCGCTCCACCGGGTTGGCCGTCAACCAGTTGGAAGGATAGGCACGCAAAAACTCGCGCGCCTTGTCCTGGCGGGCAGTCAGCCAGGCATCGTACGAGCCTTCGTTCAGAATCGCCGGCATGCGCTTTTCGCTTCCCGGGTGCTGGTAGCGGTGCATCAGTGCATGGCTATTGGCGTTCACGGTCAGTATGGCGTAGCTGATCAGTTCCGCGCCGCTGTCCGGATCCTGCCAACGGGACCACACTCCGGCCACGCCCATGGGCTCGCCATCCACGCGCGAGATGCGGGTGGACACCGGTTTTCCGCTGCGCAGATCGTCCTCGAAGAACGCCTGCATCGGAATGATGCAGCGCTGCCCGGCCAACCATGCGTCACGGTAGGCCTGCACAGTGGATACCGTGTCGTTGCGCGCCACCAGTTGCTTGGGCGCGCGCAGTCGGGCATCTGATGCGGATTTGACCCAGTGCGCCACAAAACCGAACTGTGCCGGCACCCATTCGCGCTGCACGGGAGGGGCCTTGGGCTTGGCCGCAGGCACCGCATCGGAGGCAACAGCCACGGTCGACTTCGGAAGGGGCGCGGCCTCGGCTGCACCACCTGCCACCGACACTACATCGGCCACCGTGGCGTCCGACGACACGGGCTGTGCCACGGCACGGACCATGCCGCTGAGACGGTTGGCACGGACCAGGCGCTCCGCAGGCACCTCCGCAGGACTCACTTTGAAGAAGGCGGCGTAATCGCCCGGCTGGGGCAGGTTTTCGTACTGGGAACTCATAGGCGACGATGGTAAGGGGCTTGGCGGCACCCGAACACGGCACGGCCACAAAACCCGCGATATCGCCCACCACCTGCTGCTGACATTGCTGGCAGTTTCTTGACATGGGTTTACCCCGGGCCCGGCTTTTGCTGATGCAGATCACGCGTACCGAGGCACACACCAACAAGAGACAAGGACCCGTATGACGACCTCCAGCCACAATGCCGCCGCATCTTCTGCAGTCCCCCAGCTGCACACCGATGCCTTCATCCCATATATGCGGAATGTCACGCGCTGCGAGGCTTCGCTGCGCGAGCTGAACCTGATGTGGCGGCTGATCGAGTCATCTGCCAAGATGAACTGCCCGCAGGAAGCCCATGCGATCCTTCCGATGATGGCCGCCACGCGTGCCGGCTTTGAGCAGCTGGAACAGGATCTGGTGCACTCCATGGTGCACCAGTCCGTCACCGGGGTGATGGCCGCCCTGGCCACACAGGCCCAGAACGTGATCGATACCCTGGTGCGCAACCTGTACGAACGCACGGCCGACGTGGGCTTTCTGGCCACCGACAGCATGCTCTGCCGCTACGTGGCCGGGCTGGCCGACGGTGTGGGCGTGCAGGAGCGCCTGCGCGCTTACCGCAGCAAGTACACGGTCTATAACGAGATCTTGCTCGTAGGCCTGGACGGTACGGTGCTGGCCCAGACCGATGGCGACTCGCCCGTGGAAGGCAGCCAGGACCCGCTGCTGGCGCACACGCTGCAAAGCAGCAGCTATGTGGAAACCTTCCGCGCCACCGACCTGCGTCCCCACCAGACCCACGCGCTGATCTATTCCCAGCGCATGCTGCACCCGCAGACGGGTGAACCCATTGGCGTGCTGTGCCTCAGCTTTGATTTCGATGGCGAAATGCGCGGCATCTTCGGTGCACGCGCCGCTGGTCTGCAAGGCAGCAACAATGGCGTGCGCAGCGTGGGCCTGCTGGTCAATGGGAGCGGGCAGGTGCTGGCCAGCAGCGATCCGCACTGGATTGGTGCCGACAGCCCTGTCCCGACGTACCACAACAGTGCGCCAAGTCTGCACATCCATGCTGGACGCACCTACCTGGTGCAGACCGCCGCATCGGCCGGCTACCAGGGCTACCCTGGCCCTGACGGCTGGCAAGGCCAGATCATGATTCCAGTGGAGCAGGCCTTTGCTAACCAGAGCCAGCATCTGCTGGAACAGCTGGACCCTTATGTGGCTCAGGGTCTGCTGGCCCATGCCCACCGTTTTTGCCCGCCGCTGCATGCCATCATCACGGCGGCGGACACCATCCGCCGCGTGGTCTGGAATGGCCAGGTGATGACCGCCGGCGACACGCCCGACAACGGCAGCGACGGCACCCGTCTGCAGGCCGTGCTGGAGCAGATCGGCGAGACCGGGGCACGCACCAACGAGGTGTTCACCCAGTCCATCCGCGCGCTGTACGACACGGTGCTGAATGCAGCTCTGCGCGACAACACCCTGCTCAGCCGCCTGCTGGTGGACCTGCTGGACCGCAACCTGTACGAGCGCGCCAACGATTGCCGCTGGTGGGCGCTGACGCCCCAGTTGCCTGCGCTGCTGCTGGCCGTGCAACGCGACCAGGCCACGGACACCCAGGTGCAGCAAGTCTGTGCCCAGCTCAGCCACATCCATAGCCTCTACACCGTCTACAGCCAGCTGGTGGTGTATGACCGCAGCGGCCGCATCGTGGCCACCAGCTTGCGGGGCGAAACACCCGCAGGAGCACCTGCCGGCTGGCAGAACACCACCGACGACGTCCTGCAGCATCCACTGCTGGGCCAGAGCATCGAGGCCGACACACTCACCCAGGTACTGGCCCTGTCTAGCCCGCAGGCCTACCACGTCAGCCCCTGGCGGCCGAGCGCCCTCGAAAGCAGCCAGGCCCCCACCTACGCCTACCACGCGGCCTTGCGCAGCGACGACGGGCAGGTGCTGGGCGGCATCGGTCTGGTCTTCAATGCCGAACGCGAGCTGCAGTCCATGCTGGACAGTGCCGCGCCGCACAACGCAGCGACTGCTGACAGCGCCACCCGCGTGCTCTACCTGGATCGCCTGGGTCAGGTGCTGGCCTCCACCGACACGGCCCAGCCTGTGGGCAGCCGCATGCCCCTGCCAGTCGACCTGCTGCAGCTGCCTGCCGGCCAGAGCGCCGCACGCGCCATGGTGCACGCCGGCCAGTACTGCATCGTGGCCGCCACGGCAGGCAGCGGTTACCGTGAATTCAAGCGCAGCGACGGCTACCGCGAAGAGGTGCTGGCCGTGGCCGTCCAGCCTTTCGGGGCCGAACAGGAAGATGCCATTGCCGCCGTGCGCCGCCGCAGCACCTGCATCGATTCCATGGCGCCTGCCCAAGGAGGCCAGCAGCTGCGGGAGATGGCCACCTTCTTCGTCGGCAGCAGCCTGATGGCACTGGACGCCGCCTGCGTGCTCGAAGCCCTGCCCGCCGCCGCCATCGCCCCGGTGTCGGCCGGCCGCATTCCCCACTGTGTGGGCACCATGGCCCGCCGCAGCCGCGGTGCGCTGACCGGCTATGTCTGGGTGTTCGACCTGAACGCCCTGCTGCACGGCAAACCCACCCGCGTCACCGCGCAAAGCCAGGTCGTCGTGCTGGAGCATGCCGGGCGCCGCCTGGGCCTGCTGGTCAGCGACCTGCAGGGCGTGGCCCGCTTTGCCGACAGCCAGGTCATCCCTGCGCCCGCCATGGCCCCCTCCCAGCACCGGCTGGTGGATGCCCTGGTCAAGGCCAACGGCGGCAGCCTGCTGATCCAGTGCCTGAGTGCAGCGGCCCTGCTGCACACGCTGCAGGGGCAGGCGAGTGCAACGGCTGCTGCAGACGCACATCGCCATCCAGGCAGGGAAGAAAACGCCTGAAACCCCGTTTCGACACGATTCGGTAAGCACGTTATGTTACAAACTAGGCCGTGCCGCTGTTGGCACGGCTGATGTTTGCCCAATGGCCCGTTCACTGCTCGGACTTCGCCCTGCAGCCTCCCAGACCCCGCTGGAGCTGTCCACCACCACCCCGCTACAGACTCCCCTGAACGGTGCCGCGCTGCAGGCCCGCTTGCGGCAAAAGCGTTCCTCGGCCTATGTGCAGGCCGTGACGCAGCTCGATGCCGGCGGCCATGTGCACAGCCCAGCCGCCACCCAGGCGTTGATCGATGCCATCCGCAATGAATTGCCCGATGTCTCGATCGATGCCCTGCCCTTTGGCATCGTGTCCCGCTGCTATCTGGGCGCACCTTATGAGGTGCATACCCTGGACTGCAGCGGCAGCATCATCCAGCACTACAAGACCCATGAAAGCCTGCCCGCTACGCTGGAGCGGGCGCGCAGCCTGGCCCAGCACCCGGCTTACGCCTTCATTGAAGTGTATGGATCCCGCCTTATCGCGGTCAGCTCGTCCGGGCAGACCGCGCTCATTGACCTTTGACCTCCTCCTGCTTGCCCTATGAGTTCTGAACGCATCATCCAGGTTGCAGACCTGTCCTTGATTCTCGGGTCGCTTCGCTCCCTGCAAAGCGATATCGGCACCGTCTCCAACCAGGTGGACAACGTCGGCCACGACCTGTCGCAGACCCGTGCCGAACTGTCGCGCCTGGAGCAGGCTTTCGCGGACTTCGTCGAAGCCGACCTCAAGGCCAAGGAACTGTCGCTGGCCGAAACCCGCCAGGTGAAGATCCGCCAGGAAATCGAAAACACCTTCGGGCAGAACGCCGTGGTGCGCCGCCAGGCCACCGGCATCCTGCAAGCCTCCGACATTCAGTTGGTGCGCCAGAAAACCATCCGGGGTGCGACGGAAGAGCTGATGCTCTCCACCCCCCGCTACTGGCTGGCACCGGCCCTGGTGGCCTTGGCCGCCTGGCTGGGAGACAATCGCGACCTGGCCCAGCGTGCACTGGCCGAAGCGGTGCGCCGTGACGACGAAAAGACCTCGCTGTTCTTTGCCCTGATCTCCCGCCGTGCCGGCCGCAGCGAAGCCAACCGGACCTGGCTGGACCGCTACTTCGGACTCCAGAATCCACACCAGCTCGACCGCCAGACCGTGGTGATGGTCGACGCCATGGCCAATGGTGTCTTCAACGCCGACACCACACAGCTGTGCTCCAAGCGCATCACCGCCTGGATCGAAGAACTGTCGCAGCAGGCGGGATTTGCCGAGGCGCAGCGCAGCCAGTGGAGCGACGCCTTGCGCTCCAAGACCCCCCATGCAGACCATGCGGACGACTATCCCCATCTGTCGCGCTTCAGTCCTACCTGGGGTGCGCTGGGCACGTCGCTCAACGAAGCCTCCATGCAATCGGCGGTGCTGCAGCATTTCGAACAGGTCTTCCAAGGGGAGATCAAGCCTGCCAGCAGCGTGCTGGTGGCAGTGGACGACCTGCTGACCAAGCTGGTCACCCGCTTTGACGATGAGGAGCTTCCACTGCGCCGCCAGGAAGAGCTGTGCCGGCTGATCATTGAGGAAAGCGGCGACAAGCGTGCCGCCCAGAGCCGCTACGACCTGCAAAGCAAAACGCTGGACACGCAGGTGGACTTCACCCAGTTGCTGACCAATGCAGCTATGCACCCCGAAACCTCGCATGTCACGCGGGCCACGCAACGCTTTGCGATTGCACACTCGCGCGACTGGATTCTGGATGCCCACAGCGATGTCACGGCCAAGGCGCGGCAGAGAGTGCCACAACGCATTGAGCTGCAGCTTGAAGACTGGAGCGGCCAGACCAGTGCCGGAGAAAACGAGGCCGAGCTGCTGGCCAGCCTGGCCTCGCATCTGGACCAACGCGAAGCCGAGGCGCTGGCAGGCGCCAAGCTGGGACTCAAGCACTGGGGCGCCGTTGCCATCGGTGCCGTTCTGGTACTGATGAGCGTGTCCTACGGCATGGTCTCGCTGGTGCTGGGGTTGGCAGCACTGGGCTGGGCTTATCTGGGCCACCGCACCGTGCAGAAGCTGCGCATCAAGATCCGTGAGGATTTCGCGCGCCTGAAAACCCAGTCGGCGCAGGCACTGCGCGCTTGCATGGCAGAGACTGTGGAGCTGCGCCGCGACCTGGCACAGCGCGATGGCGTTTCTGCGAATGTGACAGCCCTGCTGGAAAGCATCAGCCCCGCGCAGCACCTGCTGTCCGGTCACGACAACGTGCGCCGCGTCATGGCCGCCTAATCACACCAGGATTCCCTATGCCCCGAGACCTTTTGTCCACCGTGACACCCGATGTGCCAAACGCCTCCAGTGCTCCCCGCGCGGCCCCTTCCACACACCCAGCGCCCGCACCGCAGCCCGTCGAACCACAAACCGATCGCGACGCACTGGCGGGAGCGCTGCCTGACTGGGATCTCCTGCCAGGCTCGCCCTTTGTGCGCCGCATCAAGTGATGCGGGGCTGGTTCTCCCGCCCTGCTGATACGGCATCGTCTGCGGCAGAACCGGCTGCGGGCGATGCCCCGCAGTCCTATGCCCAATGGAGCCAGTGCCTGGATGCCCTGGCGAAAGAGGACAACGATGCAGCCTGCCTGCAGCAGCTCGAGAATGGCCAGTTGGAATGGACTGCGGGGGTGGCGCCCATGCTGGGCAAACGCATCAGCGAAGAAGTCCAGCGCCGGCTGCAACGCTGCTCCGACCGGTTGGCACGTGATCTGCGAATGGGGGCGCAGGAAACCCTGATCGTGCGTGCCGTGCTCCAGGGGCGCGTGCAACTGTGTTTTGTGCACCGGCTGTGCCAGCTGCCGGTACTGCCCGCGGCCACCCAACAGCACCTGCAAAGCGAAATTCTCAGATTTGCCGAGCGCGCACAGAAATCGCTAGAAGACACGGCCAAGGCCGACCGCAGCGGACAACTGGCCACCCTGTTGCGCAACAACCCGTTGACGGGCTACGACCGCACGCCAGCGTCCTCCGGCCCCCTTCATAACGCGCCGCTGACAGCAGCCACCCTGTCCCCGGCCACAGCGGCTGCACCCCGCAGGCGCAATATCCTGAACTGACCACTGTTTCCATGAGTGACACCGCTGAATTCAAAGCCACGCTGACGCGTTATCTCAAGGCGCGCATTCCCTTCATCTCCATTCGCAGCGCCGAGCGCAGCCGGGTCCTGGAATTGCTGCGCGACGTAGGCTCCGCACTGCAGGCACCGGTCTATGTGCACACGCTGTCGCAAGGTACGCGCGAGCTCGGCAGCAACCGCTCCGTCAACGATGACCGTTCCGTGACGGGTGCCGTGGACTTCGCCAGCCAGCAGTTCGCCCAACGCCAGAATCTCACCGTGATCCTGACCGAGGTCTCGGACATTGAAGACGACACGCCCGCGGCGCGTCACCTGCTGGATGTCGTGATGCTGGCGGCCGAGAACAGTGGCTCGGTCATCGTGATCACCACCAAACCGGTCTGGGGCCAGTTGCAGCGTGCGGGCATGTCGCTGGTGCTCTCCGCCCCCACCGAAGATGAGATGCTCGGCATCATTCGTGACAACCTCAACGCCTACCGCGAGCATTTCCCCATTGAGTGGGATGACGCCGACGAGCGCCGTGCCGCTGCCGCACTCGCAGGCGTGTCGCGCATCGAAGCGGAGAACATCGTTGCGACCTTGCTGGCCAATGGCCGCATCACCAAGGCAGACATGGTCGAGGTGATGCATGCCAAGGACCGCATCTTTGCCGACATCTCCGGCATCGAGCGTGTCAATGTGCGCAGCAGCAGCCTGAACGTGGGGGGATTGGGAGGCCTGAAAGCCTGGCTGGACAAGGAGCAGCCCCTGCTCACCGCAGATCTGCGTGAGCGCGGCATCCGCCCTCCCCGCGGCGTGCTGCTGGTGGGTGTTCCCGGCTGTGGCAAATCACTGTCTGCCAAAGCGATTGCAGCCAACTGGGGGCTGCCGCTGTACCGCCTGGACCTGTCTACCATCCATGGTCAGTACCTGGGACAAAGTGAAAGCCGCCTGAAGGATGCACTGAGCACCGCCGACCATGTGGCCCCCTGCGTGCTGTGGATCGACGAAATTGAAAAAGGTCTGGCAGGCGCCGGAGGCAGCGGCGATGGCGGCACCGCCACCCGCCTGGTCGGTCAATTCCTATACTGGCTGCAAGAATCCCTGGCCCGCGTCTTTGTCGTTGCCACCGCCAACGACGTGTCCAAGCTGCCACCGGAACTGCTACGCCGTGGCCGGTTTGACGAGCTGTTCTTTGTCGATTTGCCCACCCCGGCAGAGCGCCGCGAAATCATCGCCATCTATACCCAGCGCGGTCTGCGGCAGGAGGTTCCGGCTGCGCTGCTGGACGAAATGGTGGAACTGTCCGACGGCTTTGCCGGTTCCGATCTGGAGTCGGCCGTGCGCGAAGTGGTCAAGGAAGCCTACCTGCGCGGTGACGAGGTCGTGACGGCGGAGCTTTTCCGCCGCAGCTTCACCAATCTGGTGCCCTTGTCCAAGACCGCACCGGAGCAGATCGAAAGCATCCGGGCCTGGGGACGGGAGCGCGCCGTTCCGGCATCGGGCCAGCCCATCGGTGCGGCCACGCAGCAAGTCCGCGCCCGTCGCCAGGTTCTGGCCTGATGCACCGCCAGCGCACCCACGCGGTGCGCGCTGCCCTGCTGGGGCCCAACCTTCGGCTCAGGACAGTGCCCTAGACGCCCTGCTCATGCCTTTTATTGCCGCAGCCAGTGGGCCAAGCCCGGCAGCGCGGCCTGCGTTGCGGCATAGCCGGCATCCATCGCCTCCTTGGCGCGGTGAAAGTCCAGCAGACCCAGATGCGCCAGACGCGGGGCAATCACCAGCTCGGGCGGGTCACCGGCCATGCGGCTGCGCGTGATGCGCATCTGCATGATGTTGACGCTGGTCATCACCACATCCAGCACCGACGGAATGCGCATGCCATCCACCAGCGGGCTGTTGGCGGCGGCCGGCGGCGCACCCACGCCAGGGATCCAGGAGGTCAGCCGCCGGGACCAGGGCTTGCCAGGGGGCGGCACGGCAGCACCTGCTTCCTCCACCGCTGTGCCACCGGCTGGTGGCACAGGGTAAGGCGGCGTCCTGTTCAACATGTCACCCTCCTCCTCGTCACCATCCTCTGCCTGCTGGTGGCGTGGTGATGGAATCGGTGGCGGCGCCTCCTGCACCGCCAGCGGCTGCATGTGGCGTTGCATCAGGTCAACATTCAGATCCACGGCGATCACAATGTCCGCACCCATGGCCCGCGCCAGCGAAGCCGGCACCGGATTGACCAGACCACCGTCCACCAGCAAGCGCCCTTCGCGCAGCACTGGTGTGAACAGACCGGGCAGGGCGATCGAGGCACGCACCGCATCGGCGATCGAGCCCTGGCGCATCCACACCTCGGCACCCGAATGCAGGTCGGTGGCCACGGCCCCGAACGGAATGGGAGAGTTCTCGATATCGAAATCGGCGAAATTGCGGCGCCAGAAGCTGATCAGCTTCTCCCCCTTGAGCATGCCTCCGGCCAGATTGAAGTCCATGAAGCCAAACACATCGCGCATGCCCAGGCCCTGCACCCAGTCGGCAAAGCGCTCCAGTTCGCCACCGGCATAGGCGGCACCCACCAGCGCACCGATGGAGCTGCCGCAGACCACATCGGGCTGTATGCCCGCATCCCGAAGCGCCCGCAGCACGCCAATGTGCGACCAGCCACGGGCCGAGCCGCTGCCCAGCGCCAGGCCCAGTTTGGGGGTACGCCGGCTCAGTGCCATCAGGCGCCTCCGTCCACGTTGCCGCCTTGCAGCAAGGCCAGCATGCCCGCCTCGTCCAGCACCTTCACACCCAGTTCCTCGGCCTTGGCCAGCTTGCTGCCGGCGTCTGCCCCGGCCACCACATAGCTGGTCTTCTTGCTGACCGAGCCGGCCACCTTGGCGCCAGCGGCTTCCAGCATGTCCTTGGCAGCATCGCGCGTCAGCGTGGGCAGGGTGCCAGTCAGCACCACCGTCATGCCAGCCAGGATCTGGGCCGGCTTTTCGGCCGGTGCGCCCTCTTCCCAGTGCACCCCGCAGGCACGCAGCTGCTCCACCACCTCACGGTTGTGGGGCTGCGCAAAAAAGGTGTGGATGCTGTCCGCCACGATGGGACCCACGTCACGCACTTCCAGCAGTTGTTCCACGCTGGCGTCCATGATGGCGTCCAGCAGGCCGAAGTGCCGCGCCAGATCCTTGGCCGTGGCCTCCCCCACATTGCGGATGCCCAGCCCGAACAGAAAACGCGGCAGCGTGGTGGACTTGGACTTCTCCAGCGCATCTAGCACGTTCTGCGCCGACTTTTCGGCCATGCGGTCCAGTGCCACCAGCGATGTCAAACCCAGCTTGTACAGATCGGGCAGCGTGCGCACCACATTGCCATCCACCAGCTGGTCCACCAGCTTGTCGCCCAGACCTTCAATGTCCATGGCACGGCGGGCGGCAAAATGCAGCAGCGCTTCCTTGCGCTGGGCAGCACAGAACAGCCCGCCGGTGCAGCGGTGGTTGGCCTCGCCTTTTTCGCGCACCACGGCACTGCCGCAGATAGGGCACGCAGCGGGCATGCGGAAATTGGGCACATAGGCGGCCCGCGTACCGGGCACCCTGCCGACGACCTCGGGAATCACGTCCCCCGCGCGGCGCACGATCACCGTGTCCCCCACGCGCACGCCTTTCTTGCGCGTCTCGAACAGGTTGTGCAAGGTGGCATTGGTCACCACCACCCCACCGACCGCCACCGGCGCCAGACGCGCCACAGGGGTGAGCTTGCCGGTACGCCCCACCTGCACATCGATGCCTTCCATCACGGTGGGCATCTCTTCCGCCGGGTATTTGTGGGCCACGGCCCAGCGCGGCTCGCGCGTGACAAAGCCCAACTGGCGCTGCAGGGCCAGACTGTTGACCTTGTAGACCACACCATCGATCTCGTACGGCAGCGTGGCGCGCTCGGCCCCCATGCGGGCATGAAACGCCACCAGTTCGGCAGCACCATGGGCGATCTGCACCTGCGGCGCCACCGGGAATCCCCAGGCCTTGAGCTGCTGCAGCAGGGCGTAATGGGTGCCAAACTGTGGCCCCCCTTCCGCCACCGGCGTGACATCCCCCATGCCGTAGGCAAAAAAGGACAGCGGGCGCTGGGCGGCGATATTGCTGTCAAGCTGGCGCACGGCACCGGCCGCGGCGTTGCGCGGGTTGGCAAACAGCTTGGCACCTGCGGCCTCCTGGCGGGCATTGAGCTTTTCCAGGTCGGCGCGGCGCATATACACCTCGCCGCGCACTTCCAGTACCGGCGGTACGCCGCCCACACCTGTCGGCAAGGTCAACGGAATCTGGCGGATGGTGCGGATGTTGTGCGTCACCTCCTCGCCCACCTCGCCGTCCCCGCGCGTGACGGCATGGACCAGGCGGCCCTGCTCGTAGCGCAGGCTCATGGCCAGGCCGTCGAACTTGGGCTCGCACACATATTCCACCGCCGGCGCGCTGTCGTCCAGCTCCAGTTCGCGGCGAATGCGGGCATCAAAGGCTTCGGCGCCTGTGGCTTCGGTATCGGTCTCGGTGCGGATGGACAGCATGGGCACCACGTGGCGCACCGGCGTCAAGCCGTCGAGCACGGCACCGATCACGCGCTGCGTGGGGGAATCCGGGGTGATGAGCTGCGGATACGCCCCTTCCAGGCCCTGCAGCTGCTGGAACACGCGGTCGTACTCGCCATCGGGCACGGTGGGTGCATCCTGCACATAGTATTCATGCGCCCACTGCTGCAACTGGGCACGCAGCGCCTGCACCTTGGCCACCACCGCATTGGGAGCCGGCGTAGCGCTTGCACTGGGCGTTTCACCCGAAAAAAGGTCAAAATTTTCGGTCATCAGACTTCAATGGTTCAATACGCTGCGCGCGTCAGGCATGCGGGCTCCCCCATCCTCGCCCGAAAGAGCGGTGGCGTAAAGCCCAGGCCAGACCTGCGCAAGCAACGCAGCCTCGTCAGAGGCAGGGATGCACGCAAGGGCCGCCCAGCAACGGCGCGGCCGTTTCGTCCCACATCGCCACGCGGCGCAATCGCGTTGAGCAGGCCGCGTCGGGCGACTCTGGGGAAGTGCCTTAATTAAACAAACGGCGTGCCAGCATGGAGCCGGCCGACAGTTCGCGCTGGTCCAACTGGTCGTACAACAGTTCCAGATCGCCGGCAATGGGCTCCAGCACCTGGGGGTGCAGCGGCTGGCCGTTCTGGTCGCACAGCACGCCATCCATGGCCTCGCACAGTGCCTGCGCCACTTCGCGCAGCTTGGCAAACGGTTGCTCGGTGCGCGGCACCTGGGGGACGTCCAGACTCAGCATCACCTCATGGAAGGCAGTGCGGTCCAAATCGGCGGCCTGGGCGGCCTGGGCATCGAACGCCAGCACCAGCAGCGGGTAATTGCCGGGCACCGGCGACGGCAGCATCATGCGGCCCGGCATATTGGTCATCACAAAGCCCAGCTGACCGGCATGCTGGCGCACATAGCCCGGGCTCCAGGCAGCGGTACGTGCGCGCAGCATGAAGCTCAGTTGCGCATCGTGCTCGCTGGCGAACTGATCCAGCTCGCGCGCCCGGCCCACCTCGTGCAGCATGTCGGGCAGCTCCAGCGCGCCGTTCAGGGCATCGGCAAAGGTCTGGGCCTTGGCGGCAAATTCGGAGAACTCGATCTCGTTGAGTGCACCGGTGCGGTTGGCCAGTTGCACGCCCGCCTGGAAGGCGTTGTAGCGCTGGCCGGCACGCACGCTTTCCCAGTCGCGCGTGGCTTCGTTGAAGCCTTCGATACGGAAAGGCTTGCTGCCCGCCCGGCGCGTGGTGGGCTGCACCTGCAGTGCCGCCTCGCCGGAGACGCTTTGCTCCATCTGGATGGGCGCGATGGCATCGATCAGGCCATCAAGCGCCAGCTTGCGTTCGGCCGGCAATGGCTGGTGCACCGGCGCCGCAGCTGCAGTCTGTGTCGGAGATGGCTCCTCCACCCCTGCACCATGGGCCACCGGGGCCACGGCCTTGTCCGGCTGCGGCGCAGCGATGGGGGCCTCGAACTCCGGCTTGTCCGGCATGGCATCCAGCAGCGGATCGTGCAGCGGAGTGCTCAGCGGCTGGGTGGCGGCCGGGCGCATATGGGGGGGCAGATCCGTCACATCCACACCGTCCAGCGCAGGCTCGAAGCGGGCCGCATCTTCGGCGCCCTGGCGGGCTTGTTCGTCCCGGTCCGCACGTTTGGGGGCGTGACGGCGGGTGTTCCATGCGTTGTAGGCCACGATCAGGCCGAGCAGGACAACGCCCACGACGGCCAGACTGATTTGCAGGGTGCTCATGAATGGGTCTGTTTCGTTTTCAAGCCTCGGCCATGGACAGCGCGGACTCCATGTCCACGGCCACGATGCGGGAGACACCTTGCTCCTGCATGGTCACGCCGATCAGCTGTTGCGCCATTTCCATGGCGATCTTGTTGTGACTGATGAACAGGAACTGGGTGCCCTTGCTCATGCTGGCCACCAGTTTGGCATAGCGCTCAGTATTCGCATCGTCCAGGGGGGCATCCACCTCGTCGAGCAAACAGAACGGCGCCGGGTTCAACTGGAAGATGGCGAACACCAGCGCAATCGCGGTGAGCGCCTTCTCACCGCCCGACAACAGGTGGATGGTCTGGTTCTTCTTGCCTGGTGGCTGGGCCATGACCTGCACGCCCGAATCCAGGATTTCGTCGCCGGTGATGATCAGCTTGGCATTGCCACCGCCGAACAGCTCCGGAAACATCCGGCCGAAGTGGCGGTTCACCGTATCGAACGTGCCCGACAGCAGCTCGCGCGTTTCGCCATCGATCTTCTTGATCGCGTCTTCCAGCGTCGTCATGGCACGGGTCAGGTCGTCCATCTGCGCATCCAGGAAGGTCTTGCGCTCCCGGGCGATCTGCAGCTCTTCCAGTGCGGCCAGATTGACGGCCCCCAGGGCGGCAATCTCGCGGTGCAGGCGGTCGATATCGCCTTGCAGGCCATGCAGGCGCACATTGCCTTCCGCAATGGACTGGGCCACGGCAGCCAGATCGGCATTGGCCTCGGTCAACAGGCCTTCGAACTGCTCCACACCCAAGCGCGCGGCCTGCTCCTTGAGCTGGAATTCCGTGATGCGCTGGCGCAGCGGATCCATGCTGCGCTCCAGCTGGGTGCGGCGCTCGTCGCTGGCTCGCAGCTTGTTGGTCAGGTCGTCGTATTCGCTGCGGCAGGCAGCCAGGGCCTGCTCGCGCTCCATCTTCAGATTCAATGCATCCTGCAGACCGCCTTGGGCTGCCGCATCGTTCAATCGCCCTTGTTCGGCCACGGCACGCTCACGCTCCTCGGCCAGGGCCTTGCTTTGCTGCATTGCCGTTTCCATGGTGCGCTGCAACTCGCCCTTGCGCGCTTCCACGCTGCGCTGGCTGAAGGTGGCTTCCTGCGCACGGCGTTCCAGCGTGCGCTGCTGCTCGCGGCATTCGGCCACTTTGCGTTCGCACTCGATCACGCGTTCGTCCAGCTGGGCATGGCGCTCCTGGCTGTCGGCCAGTTGCATGTCCAGCTCTTCAAACCGGGCCTCGGCCGCCACGGCGCGCTCCTGCAATTCTTCGAGCTGGGCCGCCACTTCCCCCAGGTCCGCGTCCAGCTGGGCTGTGCGGGCGCGCGCCTGCTCGGCCAGCTGGCTCAGTCGCAGCGATTCCACCTGCAACTCGTGCGCGCTTTGCTTGGCCTCCGAGGCTTCGCGCCGTGCCGTCACCAGGCGCTGCGACGCATCGGCATACGCGCTTTCTGCGCGGGCCAGGGCCATGCGGGATTCTTCGTGGATCAGTGTCTGCGCGCGGAGCTCTTTTTCCAGATGCTCAATTTCCTGCGCCCGGGCCAGCAGACCGGATTGCTCGGAATCCTGGGCGTAAAAACTCACACTGTGTGCCGTCACGGCGTGGCCGGTGGGCACGTAAATGGTTTCACCGGGCTGCAGGCTGGCGCGACAGGTCAGCGCCTCGTCCAGCGTGGGGGCGGTGTAGCAATCGGTCAACCAATCGACCAGCACGGCCTGCAGACCGGCATCGCTGATGCGCAGCAGGTCCGACAGGCGGTTGGCGCCTTGTCCGTTCTGCGCAGCGGTATCCGATGGTTTGTTGTAGAAGGCCAGCCGGGCGGGCGGCGCATCGTGCCCGCCGGCGCCCAGAAAGCCGCGCACCATGTCCAGGCGCCCCACTTCCAGTGCGCCCATGCGTTCACGCAGAGCCGCTTCCAGGGCGTTTTCCCAGCCGGGCTCCACATGCAGGCGGCTCCACAACCCCTGCAGGCTGTCCAGCCCGTGCTTGGCCAACCAGGGCTGGAGCTTGCCATCGGTCTTGACCTTTTCCTGCAACGCCTTGAGGGCCTCCATGCGCGCAGCCAGATCGGCCTGGCGGGCGCCTTCCTGGTTCAGCGCCTGTTGGCGCTGGCGGCGCTCATCGTCGAGCTGAGGCACGCTGTCCTGCAGCTCCACCAGCGCCGCTTCGGCCATTTCGGCCAGCTCGGCCGCTTCTTCATACTGCTGGCGAAGGTTGGTGACGCGGGTTTCGTCCGGTGCAGCCAGCGCATTGCGGTCGGCACGCAGGCGTTCGTGCCGGGTCTCCAGCTGGCGAGACTGTTCGCTGGTGCTGCGCTGCTCGGCAGCCAGCACCTGGATTTGCTGCTGTACCTGGGTGACCAGCTGGCGTTGCTCGTTGGCCTTGGTCTGGGCAGTGCGGTGCGCATCCTCCAGATCGGGCAGCTGCATCGATTGCTCTTCGAGCTGGGCTGCCAGCATCTCGGCCTGCTCTTCGGCATCCATGCCCTGGCCGGCCAAGGTTTCCAGTTCGATCTCGGCCTCTTCGCGGCGCGTGCCCCAGGCGGCAATCTGCTCGCCCAGCTGCTGCAGGCGCTGCTCCACGCGCTGGCGGCCTTCCACCACATAGCGGATCTCGGCTTCCAGCCGCCCCACTTCCGCCGTGGCTTCGTACAGCTTACCCTGGGCCTGGTTGACGGTGTCGCCGGCCGCATAGTGGGCCTGGCGGATGGTCTCCAGATCGGCCTCGATGTTGCGCAGCTCGGCCATGCGCGATTCCACCTCGTTGACTGCTTCCAGCCCTTCGGTACGGATCTTGGCCATGTCGGCCTCGGCGTCGGCACGCTTGAGGAACCACAGCTGCTGCTGCTTGAGCGTCACGCTGCCTTGCAGCGCGTTGTACTGGGCGGCCACTTCGGCCTGCTTTTCCAGTTTTTCGAGGTTGGCGTTCAGCTCGCGCAGAATGTCTTCCACGCGGGTCAGGTTCTCGCGCGTGTCGGACAGGCGGTTTTCGGTCTCGCGACGGCGCTCCTTGTACTTGGACACGCCCGCCGCTTCTTCCAGAAACAGGCGCAGCTCTTCGGGGCGGGATTCAATGATCCGGCTGATGGTGCCCTGGCCAATGATGGCGTAGGCGCGCGGGCCCAGACCGGTGCCCAGGAACACGTCCTGCACGTCACGGCGACGCACCGGCTGGTTGTTGATGAAATAGCTGCTGTTGCCGTCACGCGTGAGCACACGCTTGACGGCGATTTCGGTGTACTGTCCCCACTGACCGCCAGCACGGTGGTCGGCGTTGTCGAACACCAGCTCCACGCTGGAGCGGCTGGCCGGCTTGCGGTGGGTGGTGCCGTTGAAGATCACATCCTGCATGGACTCGCCACGCAGCTCACTGGCCTTGGACTCCCCCAGCACCCAGCGCACCGCATCCATGATGTTGGACTTGCCGCAGCCGTTCGGCCCCACCACGCCCACCAGTTGCCCAGGCAGCAGAAAGTTGGTAGGTTCGGCAAAGGATTTGAAGCCAGCAAGCTTGATGGAATTAAGGCGCACGGGTCAGATCAGCGGCAGAGAAATGGTATGGGAGAGTACGAAGCGGAAACAGGCCCGCATGATACCGCGCTTGGCTGCAGGCCAACGGTATGGGCAACGCCAGCAGACTTCATGCCAAATTGGCGTTTCACCTTTTTCAATAAAAGGTAAGCAGCTATGAATTCAGAAGCAACGCCACTGCACGTTGGGCGGGACTTTTCTGCGTCCATGCCTGGTCGCCGCGCGCCGCATCGCGCTCCCCTGGCAAGGATCCGCCCTGCACGCGGCCATGCATCGACCGCCAAGGACAGGCACGCAGTGTGCAAGAAGGATTGCTGATCAGGCGCTGCGCGGCCCAAAGGCAATGATGGTCATGCCGCCCAGGCAGACCAGACCACCCACCACATCCCAGGCGCTGGGCCGCACACCGTCCACGGCCCACAGCCACAGCAGTGCTGCCGTCACATACACCCCGCCGTAGGCGGCGTACACCCGCCCGCTGGCGTCGGGATGCAAGGTGAGCAGCCAGGCGAACAGGCCCAGGCTGGCAGCCGCCGGCAACAGCAGCCAGGCGCTGCCTCCCTGGCGCAGCCACAGCCATGGCAGATAGCAGCCCACGATTTCGGCCAGGGCCGTCAGCAGGTACAGGGCAAATGTGCGCATGGGAAAGGCAGAACCGCCACGACATGGTGGCGTCCGGTGTAAAAGGAATGCACAAACCATAGCATGCAGTGCTGATGGAAAGAGCCGCTGGAACTGATTTCCCTAGGAGCACATGCAGGTGATCACACAACCGCTGCGCAGCCTGGCGGTGCAGCGCAGGCCCGGACGCAGCCAGTAGCAGGACGTCAACCACGAGTCACCGTCCCCTTTGCCAACACGCCACTCAGGCGATGGCGCTGTGCCCCACCTCGCTGAACTGGGCCACCCAGGCTTCGAACTGCGCCACCGGCACGGCCGGGCTGAACAGATAGCCCTGCCAGGCATGGCAGCCGTTGGCATCCAGAAAATCGCGCTGTGCTGCGGTTTCCACGCCTTCCGCAATCACCCGCAGCCCCAGCGAACTGGCCAGGGCGACGATGGTCTTGGCAATCGCCTGGTCGTTGGCATTGGTCAGCACTTCCCGCACAAAGCTCTGGTCGATCTTGAGCTGCTCCAGCGGCAAACGCTTCAGATACGACAGCGAGGAATAGCCGGTACCAAAGTCGTCCAGCGAGAAGGCCACGCCCAGGCCGCGCAGTTGCTCCATCTTGCGGATGGTGTCCTCCACATCGGACAGGAGCATGCCTTCGGTCAGCTCCAGCTTCAGGCGGTCAGGGCGCACGCCGTGCGAGGCCAGTGCCTGCTCCACATCCTGCACAAACTGCGGCTGCTGGAACTGCAGCGGGCTGACATTGACCGACAGCGCCAACTCCGCCAGGCCCGGGCGCTGCGCCCACTGCGCCAGCTGGCGGCAGGCCGTGTGCAGCACCCAGCGGCCCAGCTGCAGCACCATGCCGTTGTCCTCGGCCAGCGGAATGAACAGTGCAGGCGAGATGAAACCCTTGACCGGGTGCCGCCAGCGCAGCAGTGCCTCAGCACCCACCACCTGCTCGTGCATCACCTGGGGCTGGTAATACAGATCGAACTGGCTTTGCTCGATCGCGTTGCGCAGATCGGCTTCCATCTCCGCACGGGCGCGGATCGCGGACTGCATGCTGGGGTCGAAGAAGTGCAGCGCGTTGCGTCCGGCACTTTTGGCCTCGTACATCGCCAGGTCTGCCCGCTTGAGCAACTCTTCCACCGTCTCGCCCGTGCCATGGAACGTGGTGGCCCCCATGCTGACAGTGACGTGGCAAGGCGCAGTACCCAGGATGAAAGGCTCGCGCAGCGCTTCCATCATGCGGCGCCCCAGTTTTTCGGTCTGCTGGGCGGCCTGCAGCGGATCGGCCGGCAGATTCTCCAGCACCACGGCAAATTCGTCCCCGCCCTGGCGGGCCAGGGTGTAACCCGTATGCGGGCCCTGGGCCAGACAGTGCGACAGGCGCTGCGCCACCTGCAGCAGCAGCGCATCGCCCTGGTCATGGCCCTGGGTTTCATTCAGGGTCTTGAAATTGTCGATGTCCAGCAGCAGCAAGGCCCCAGCAGAGTTCTGGCGCGGACAGTGCTGGAGCGCGTCATGCACCCGCTCCAGCAACTGGCGGCGGTTGGGCAGCTGGGTCAGCATGTCGAACAACGCCAAGTTGCGGATCTTCTCTTCGGCCTGCTTGCGCTGGCTCAGGTCCATCAGCGTAAAGACAAAATCGCTCTGCACCGGGCTGCCAGACAGCTCCAGGGCCCGGATCTTGCCGTCCTTGCAATGCACGGCCAGCTCGCAGCAGGGCATCACCCCCTGCACCATGGCCTCGCGCCGGGCAGACTCCACCCAGGCCCGGCTGGTCTGGCGCTGCGATGCATCGGGTTGGATCACCTTCCACCAGTCATCCAATGTCTGCAAGTCCTGCTGTCCATAGCCGGTCAGCGCGGTGAAACGGTCGTTGATGGAGAGAATGCGCTGCTGCGCATCCACCATCAGCATGCCTACTGGCAGCGCCTGCAGCATGGCGCTGAGCCGCGCCTCGCGCTGCTCCAGTGCGGCCTGCAGCTGGCGGCGCTCGGACACGTCCTGCACCACCGAAATATGCTGACCCAGCAGCTCCTGCTGGCCATCCAACAACGGAGAAGCCGCCACCTCCACCCAGATCAGCTGTCCATCGCTGCGGCGCATGCGCTTGGACTGCAGATAGTTGGAGATCAGGCCCTGGCGCAGCTCGCTCAGCAGCCGGCGCGTGTCGTCCACATCCTCAGGCGCACTCAACTCCAGCACATTGGTGCGCAGCAGCTCTTTTTCGCTGAAACCCAGAATCTCGCAGTAGCGCTGGTTCACCTGCAGCAGGCGCCCGGTTTCCGAGCACACCTTGCTCACCCCCATGCCGCAGTGGTGGAACAGATCGTGAAAGCGGTCCATGCTCTCCTGCAATGCCGACTGGGTGTGTTCCACCTCCTGGCGGGCCTGTTGGCGCTGGCGGGCCAGCAAGGCCACCAGCAGCGCCAGCAGGGCACTCGCGCCCAGGCCGCCGGCCCCCATCAGCCACGGGTGGGCACTCTCCACCTGGGACAGCAACGCACTGCGCGGCAGCAACTGCACCCGCCAGATACGGTCGTGCAGGGCAATGTCACGCAACACCGGGGCCAGCGTGGCGTTGGAGACCTCCCAATTGGGTGTACGGTAAATGGTGCGGCGCAGGTTTTCCCCGCCAGGCTGCTGATCGGCACGCCCCAGGTCCTCCACCGTTACCGCCACGCCATCGAGCTGCACCGCGTCCAGCGCATGCAGCAGCAGCTCGCGCGTCTGCAGACTGATGTTGACAGCCCCCTGGAACACCGGCTCACCCTGGCCTGCAGGCGTGACAAACACCGGTGCACGGATCAGCACCCCGGTGGGATCCTTGTCGTCCTGCAACAGAGTGAACGGCGCTGTCATGGACACCTTGCCCGTGGCACGCGACTGCAACAGGCTCGAGAGGCTTTCGGGCTGCAGATACACATCAAGTCCGGCCAACGCAGCGTTGCCACGCAGCGGCCAGACATAGTCGACCACGGCGTACTCCGAGCGGTCGGCCGCAAAGCGGATGCGCAGATCCTGGCGCGCCACCTGGCCATCGGCGCGCAGGCTGGCTTCAAAGTGGGCCAGTTCGGTCGGGGCCAGGATGCGGGTGAAGGTCAGTGCGCGCAGGCCGGGGTAACGGCGCGGCACATCCATCTCCACCATGGTGGCGTCGAACTCCTGACGGCTCAGATACGGCTTGACCGAAAAGCGCGCCTGCAGGCCTTTGACGATTTCGCCGTACGAGTTGACGCTGTGTTCCAGCCCCTGCACCAGGGTATCGATGCGGTGTACCGCACGCTCGTGCGCCATGGTCTGCACCGTGCGCTGCAGCATCCACGCCAGCACCAGGCTCAGCAAGCCACCACCGCATAGCACAGCCCCTGGCAACAGCCAGACCGATACCCACGTGCGCGAAGAAGGAGCAACTGCCATGAAGGGGGAGGAGAAGATCACACAGACGAATAAGACGATAGGCGGCTAAAACTGTGGACCACTTAAAAGCATAGTGCCTTTCTATGTTGTTGAACGGCGGAATTGATGACTTTTCTATCTAAAACGTCAACACTTTGAAACAGAAATGACCTGAATCAACCTAGGTGTTGTGCGGATGGGCGGTCACCCGGGTGAAAAACACCCCAACGGACCACCCTCAGCCCAGCCAGGTCTGCTTCTGCTGCACCGCCTCCTTCAAGAAACGCCACACCGTCTGGATGCGCGGCAGGCCTTTGAGCTCTTCCGGCATGCTCATCCAGAAGGTGCGGGTAAAGCAGGCTTGCTGCGGCAGCACACGGCTCAGGGTCGGGTCCCGGTCCGCCAGAAACGCGGGCAGCACCGCCAACCCGGCGCCAGCCCGTACCGCCTCGTACTGTGCGGTGATGCTGGTGGAGCGAAAGGCAAAGCGCTCCGGCCGGTACAGCTGGTCCAGCAACTGCAGCTCTTTGGAAAATAGCAGGTCGTCCACGTAATGGATGAAGCGGTGGTGGCGCAGATCCTCGCGCTGGGCCACCAGCGGGCGGCGGGCCAGGTACTCACGCTCGCCATACAGGTACAGGCGGTAGTCCGCCAGCTTGCTGACCACCACCGTCCCGCGCTTGGGCCGCTCCAGGGAAATCACGATGTCTGCCTCGCGCCGCGACAGGTGCAGCAGGCGTGGCAGCGCCAGCAAATCCACCGACAGCTGCGGCCACTGCAGCGTGAGCCTGGCCAGGGCTGGCGCCAGCAGTTGCGTGCCCAGGCCCTCGGTGGTGCCCACACGCACCAGGCCGCTGGGTGCCTCCGCATCATCCACGGCCAGTTCGGCCGCATGCTCCAGTTGGCGGGCCGCCTGGGTCATGGCTTCGATGGCCGGCAACAGCTGCCGGCCGGCTTCGGTCAGCTGGTGACCGTCTGCCCCCCGGGCAAACAGGCTTTTGCCCAGCGCTTTTTCCAGGGCCTGCACGCGCCGCGCCACCGTGGTGTGCTCCACCCCCAGGCTGCGGGCCGCGCCCGCCAGCGTGCCCGCCCGGGCCAAGGCGCCAAAGTGGCGCAGTTGCTCCCAATCCATGTCCCCTCCTAAGGCATCAACTCACACTGCCATGACCTGTGCGCCATACAGCGGATATCTCTCTCGAAAAGCCTGTGCAAAAACGCAAACCCTAAGTGCATGAATAGCACTTGTTTGCAGTATTTTGCACATCTAACATGGGATCCACCTCGGGGCTTGTCCGACATGGACGGCAGGCTTCGGCTTCACACCCATTCCAGGAGACACCCATGAACGCCCCTGACAAGTCCGCCGTGCTGGCCCCCACCGTCAAGCTACTGATCAACGGCCAGTTGGTCGAATCCAAGACCACGCAGTGGCGCAATGTGGTCAACCCCGCCACCCAGGAAGTGCTGGCCCGGGTGCCCTTCGCCACACCCGAGGAAATCAACCTGGCGGTGAGCAATGCCAAGGAAGCGTTCAAGACCTGGAAGAAGACCCCCATCGGCACGCGTGCCCGCATCTTCCTGAAGCTGCAGCAACTGATCCGCGAAAACATGAAGGAACTGGCGGCCATCCTGACCGCCGAACAGGGCAAGACCCTGCCGGATGCGGAAGGCGATGTCTTCCGTGGCCTGGAAGTGGTGGAGCACGCCGCCAACATCGGCAATCTGCAACTGGGCGAACTGGCCAACAACGTGGCCAATGGCGTCGACACCTACACACTGAACCAGCCACTGGGCGTGTGCGCCGGCATCACGCCGTTCAACTTCCCGGCCATGATTCCGCTGTGGATGTTCCCCATGGCCATTGCCACCGGCAACACCTTTGTGCTCAAGCCTTCCGAGCAAGACCCCATGGTCACCATGCGCCTGTGCGAACTGGCGCTGGAAGCCGGCGTTCCCCCTGGCGTGCTGAACGTGATCCACGGCGGTGAAGACGCGGTGAACGCCATCTGCGACCACCCCGACATCAAGGCCATCAGTTTCGTGGGTTCCACCAAGGTGGGCACCCATGTCTACAACCGCGCCAGCCTGAACGGCAAGCGCGTGCAATGCATGATGGGCGCCAAGAACCACGCCATCGTCATGCCCGATGCCAACAAGGAGCAGTCGCTCAACGCCCTGGCCGGTGCCGCTTTCGGTGCCGCAGGCCAGCGCTGCATGGCGCTGTCGGTGGTGGTGCTGGTCGGTGACGCCCAGAAATGGATCCCCGAACTGGTGGAAAAGGCCAAGACGCTCAAGGTCTCGGGCGGCACCGAAGCCGGCACCGATGTGGGCCCGGTGGTCAGCTGCGCCGCCCTGTCGCGCGTCGAAGGCCTGATCGAGCGCGGCATTGCCGATGGCGCGAAGCTAGAGCTGGACGGTCGCAAGCCCAGTGTCAAGGGCTATGAAAAAGGCAACTTCGTTGGCCCGACCGTCTTCAGCGGCGTCAAGCCCGGCATGAGCGTGTATGACCAGGAAATCTTTGGCCCCGTGCTGTGCATTGCCGAAGCGGCGGACATCGATGAAGCCATCGCTTTCATCAACGCCAACCCCAATGGCAACGGAACGGCCATCTTCACCCAGAGCGGCGCCGCTGCGCGCAAGTTCCAGGAGGAAATCGACGTGGGCCAGGTCGGCATCAACGTGCCCATCCCCGTGCCCGTGCCACTGTTCTCGTTCACCGGCAGCCGCGCCTCCAAGCTGGGCGACCTGGGCCCCTATGGCAAGCAGGTGGTGATGTTCTACACCCAGACCAAGACCGTGACCGCACGCTGGTTCGACGACAGCACGACCAGCCACGGGGTGAACACCACCATCAGCCTGAAGTAAGCCGGCAGCAGCAGAAACGATAGCAACTGCAGTCCATGGGCCGGGCATGCAAGTCCGGCTGGCCACATGGAATCTGGGATGATGCAGACATGTCTCTGCCTGCATTTCCCAGCACGGGCCAGCCGCTGCAGTCCTTCGCCAGCCTGTGTGCCGCCAGCCTGCTGACCGTTTCTGCGCTGTGCCCTGGCACTGCACGGGCCCAGGCCGGTGCGGCCTGCGACCCGCAATCCACCGCCGTTGCCAGCCTGAACGCCTGCGCCGTGCAGCACTTTCAGGAAGTGGACACGGCCCAGAACATCCTTTATGCCGACGTGATGCGCGCCCTCTCCGCCCATGAACGCCCTGCCCTGCGCCAGGACCAAGCCGCCTGGAGCCGGCAGCGCACGCGCGACTGCAAGGCCCGCCATGCGGCCGACGAAGACCGGGCCGACTGGCCGGCGCGCTACCACCGCTGCCTGACGGCTGCCACCGAAGCACGCCATACCGCGCTGAAACACTGGCTGCACCATGGCGAAAGGCCGCCGCAATGAACGGATCCAGGCAGCGCGACCAACTGCGACCCACGGACTTTTGATCCGTTGGCCACGCCCCCAGAACAACAACGAAACGGAGACACCCGCCATGGACTTTGAACTCACCGAAGACCAACGCGCCTTTGCCGACACCGCCCGAGCCTTCGCCCAAAGCGAACTGGCCCCCCATGCGGCCGAGTGGGACCGCGAAGCCACCTTCCCGCGCGAAGCCATTGCCAAGGCAGGCGAGCTGGGTTTCTGCGGTCTGTATGCGCCCGAAAATGCCGGCGGCCTGGCCCTGCCCCGGCTGGATGCCACGCTGGTGTTCGAAGAGCTGGCTGCCGTGGACCCCTCCACCACCGCCTTCATCACCATCCACAACATGGCCACCTGGATGCTAGGCACCTGGGCCACCGATGCCGTGCGCAGCGAATGGGGCGAGGCGCTTACCAGCGGACACAAACTGGCCAGCTACTGCCTGACAGAACCCGGGGCCGGTTCTGATGCCGCCTCGCTCAAGACCCGGGCCGAGCTGGTGGGCAACGAATACATCATCAATGGCAGCAAGGCCTTCATCAGCGGCGCCGGCGCCACCGACGTGCTGGTCCTGATGGCCCGCACCGGTGACGCAAGCTCCGGCGCCTCTGGCATCTCCGCCTTTGTCGTCCCCGCCCATGCCGACGGCGTGAGCTACGGCAAGAAGGAAGAAAAAATGGGCTGGAACAGCCAGCCCACCCGCGTGATCAGCTTCGACAATGTGCGCATTCCTGCCCAGAACCTGCTGGGCCGCGAGGGCGAAGGTTTCAAGATCGCGATGAAGGGGCTGGATGGCGGCCGCATCAATATCGCCACCTGCTCGGTCGGAGCCGCCCAAGGCGCCCTCACCCAGGCACAAGCCTATATGCAGGAGCGCAAGCAGTTCGGCAAACCCATTGCCAGCTTTCAGGCCCTGCAGTTCAAGCTGGCCGACATGGCGACCGAACTGGTCGCCGCACGGCAAATGGTGCGACTGGCCGCATCCAAGCTGGATGCCGGCGCGCGCGACGCATCGACCTACTGCGCCATGGCCAAGCGCTTTGCCACGGACGCCGGCTTCATGGTCTGCAACGAAGCGCTGCAACTGCACGGCGGTTACGGTTATATCCGCGAATACCCGCTGGAGCGCTTGATGCGCGATGCCCGCGTACACCAGATCCTGGAAGGCACGAACGAAATCATGCGTGTGATCATTGCCCGGCGCATGCTGGATGGCGATGCCTGCGAGGCCATCCGCTGAAGCGCTGCGCTGCAGCCTTCTGTAGCTTGCGCCTGCGCACTTTCCATACCGTAGAAGCCGTTCCCCCCTACCATGCCCGCCCGCCCCCTGTCCGACGATACGCTGCAACTGATTGACGCCGTGCGCGAGGCCCTGGCCGAGCAAGGCAGCGATGTGGAGGAAAAGCGCATGTTCGGCTGCCATGTGTTCATGGTGGACGGCAAGATGTGCCTGGGCGTGGAGCATGACGAGCTGCTGGTGCGCCTGCCCCCCATAACCCACGCCGAAGTCGCAGAGACACCGGGTGTGCGGCCACTGTCGAGCCGCGGGCTGATGGATGGCTATTTTCTGGTGGGCCCCGCCGCCTACGCCACGCGCGCCCAGTGGCAGCACTGGATTGACGCGGCCCTGGCCTTCAACCCGCTGGCCAAGGCCACCCCCAAGAAGGCCAAACCGAAAACCGCTGCGGGGAACACCGCAGAGACAAGCGGTGCCGCAGCACGCAAGCGCTCTATAAAAAAGAGCACCTCCAGAGCACCAGAAGCGATTGAGCAGCCCAAAACACCTGCAATAACCGGCAGCCGAAAAACGGTGACGCCGCGCAAGCATTCGGTGTTTGATGACGACGACATGTAAGCCGCCGCCATCCCGCCCACCGCGTTCAGCCGATCCCAGACTTTCACCCGCCAAGCCCCAGGAACCCCGCCATGCCCCTTCGCATCGTCCAACTCGGCACCCCCCGCACCCCGGGCGAAGGTCTGCGCATTGGTACCGTGCGACGCCCGCCACGGGGCGTGCCCAAGGCGGAATTTGCCAGCCGCGACTACTACGACTGCTGGTACCCCGAGCTGTCCCCCAGCGCCGACACCATGGCCCTGGGCCAGGCCGCGCAAAAGAGTGGTGATCTCAAGGCTTGGCAGCAGTTCAACAAAGCCTTCCGCAAGGAAATGGCCGAGGCCGGCGCTGACCGCACACTGCAACTGCTCGCCGCGCTGTCGCAACAGGCCAGCTTTGCCATTGGCTGCTATTGCGACGACGAAACCCGCTGCCACCGCAGCATCCTGCGCGCGCTGTTGGCCGACAAGGGCGCGGCCATCGCCGCGGACTGACCCCAGATGGCGAAAGCATTCCATCCCGCACTCCCACCCCCTCAGGCGGCAGCACGCCACCGCACGTGAGCCACCACTGAACCGACCGCCAACCTTTTCCATACCTACACACCCAAGGAGACAGCACCATGCAAATCGCATTCATCGGCCTCGGCAATATGGGCGCCCCCATGGCCATCAACCTGGTCAAGGCCGGCCACAGTGTCAAAGCCTTTGACCTGAGCCAGGACGCCATCGCCAAGGTGGTGGCGGCCGGCGGCCATGTCGCCACCAGCGCGCAGGACGCCGTGCAGGGCGCAGAGGCCATCGTCACCATGTTGCCCGCCAGCCAGCATGTGGAAGCGCTGTTCCTGGGCAACGGCAACGCCCCCGGCCTGCTGCAGCACATCGCCAAGGGCGCGCTGGTGATCGACAGTTCAACCATAGCCGCTGCCACCAGCCAGAAAGTGGCCAAGGCCGCTGAAGCAGCGGGCATTGACTTCATCGACGCCCCGGTCTCCGGCGGCACTGGCGGTGCCATTGCCGGCACCCTGACCTTCATGGTCGGCGGCAGCGACGCCCAGCTGGACCGCGCCCGCCCCCTGCTGGAAAAAATGGGCGCCAACATCTTCCACGCCGGAGCCGTGGGTGCGGGCCAGACTGCCAAGATCTGCAACAACATGCTGCTGGGCATTCTGATGGTGGGCACCAGCGAAGCCATTGCCCTGGGCGTAGCCAATGGCCTGGACCCCAAGGTCCTGAGCGAAATCATGCGCCGCAGCTCCGGCGGCAACTGGGCACTGGAGAAATACAACCCCTTTCCCGGCGTGCACGAAAACGCGCCCGCCAGCAAAGGCTATGCAGGCGGCTTTGGCACGGATCTGATGCTGAAGGACCTGGGGCTGGCCCAGGAAAACGCCATCACTACCAAATCCAGCACCCCACTGGGCGGCATGGCCCGCGCCATTTACGCCGCACACAGCATTGCGGGGCATGGAGGGGAGGACTTCTCCAGCGTGATCAAGATGCTGCAAAAGAAATGATGGCGTAGCCGTCGGCTTTGCTTGCCTGCCGATGCCACCCAATCTGCATTGGGTGGCATTTTTCGTTGTGCACCGGTGCGGCGGCACCTGTTCTCTGGCGTTCCCTTTCAAGCATCCATTCAAATTCATTCAATTAGCGGCTCTCACACCCCATTAGAAAATTTATCCCCACGACCCTGTCTGCATTTTTCGTGGCCCTCGCTACATTGGGCTGACACGCACGGCATGCGCGCCGTCACCCCACCGCCGGGATGGTGGGTGGCTTGGACAAGGAGTTGCTATGCAGTTTGCTCTGGACAAGGTGTTGATCCTCGGTGCCGGCAAGATCGGCGCCACCCTCGCCGACATGCTGGTGGAGTTGTATGGCACGCAGGTCACGCTGGCCGATATGCATCCCCCCTCGACCCATGGTGATCCTCAGCTGCATCCTCTGCAGCTGGATGTGCAGGATGATGCGGCGCTCGCTTCGGTGCTGAACCAGCACCCTCTGGTGATCAATGCCCTGCCATTTTTCTGCGCAGCACGCGTGGCCACGGCTGCAGCGCAGCGGGGCGTGCACTACTTTGATCTGACCGAGGATGTGGCGGCCACCCGCACCATCCGCGCATTGGCACCCCAGGCACGGGCAGTGCTGATGCCGCAGTGCGGGCTGGCACCGGGGCTGATCGGCATGCTGGGTGGCCATCTGGCCGGGCAGTTTGACGAGCTCTATGACCTGCAACTGCGCGTGGGCGCGATCACGCTGCACGCCCTGAATGCGCTGCGCTACCACTTCACCTGGAGCGTGGACGGCGTCATCAACGAATACTGCAACCCCTGTGACGCCATCGTGGGCGGCCAGCTCGCCAATCTGCAACCCCTGGAAGGCCTGGAAAACCTCAGCCTCGACGGGCAGGTGTTCGAGGCCTTCAACACCTCTGGCGGCCTGGGCACGCTGTGCGAAACACTGGCCGGCCGCGTGCGCAATCTGAATTACAAGACCATTCGCCACCCGGGCCACCGCGACGCCATGCACCTGCTGCTGCACGGTCTGCGCCTGATCGAGCGGCGCGATCTGCTGCGCCAGGTGCTGGATGGTGCTGTCCCCCACAGCCGCGACGACATGGTGGTGATGGCCGCCACGGCCACGGGCATGCGCAGCGGTCGGCTGGAACAGCTCACGCACAACACCCGGCTCTACGGCGCACCGCTGCGCGGGCAGCAGCGCACCGCCATCGAACTGACCACAGCCGCTGGCGCGCTGGCTGCAGTGGAATTGTGTGCCCAGGGCCTGCTGCCGCAACAAGGCTTTGTGCGACAGGAGCAATGCACGCTTTCCGCCTTGCGCAACACCCGTGTGGGGCGCTACGTTGAAGCCCTGCTGCCCGCTTCCGCGCCGCCCGGCAACACCGTCGCCTGATCACCCTGCCGGGGTCTGCCTCTTTCTGCCCGCTGCCATGTTTGTTCTGCCCGCCATCGCCCTGCCATTTCTGCTCATGCTGGCGGTCTACCGCCTGCTGCACATCCCCCGGCAGTTGCGTGCCGGTGCCCTGCAGGTCCCGGTACGACGGCGCGCCATGCTGCTGGCGGCCACGGCCGCAGCCTATCTGGCGCTGCTGGCATACACGGTCGCATTGCTGGCGGCACTGGTACACACCTTGCTTTTTGCAGCAGACAGCCTGCCCGCCTACCTGGAACTGGCGGCCTACGCGCTGACCTACCCCCTGGTCTATCTCGCAGCGGCCTGGACCTTCTACCACGGGCTGAAACCCGTGCCACCACACATGCCCACCCACCCCTCTTCCACGGAACACCCATGACCACGCTTTCTGCCACCGACTTTTCCACCGTACTGTCGCACTGCGGCATCGATCTGGCCGCCCACCAGGGCGATGACATCACCGTGCGCTCCCCAATCGACGGCGCAACGCTGGCCCAGTTGGCCGCACTGCCCGTGGCAGCCATGCCGGCCGTGATCGATCGCGCGGCCCAGGCCTTTCAGCAATGGCGCCTGGTGCCCGCCCCAGTGCGCGGCGAGCTGGTGCGGCTATGGGGCGAGGAGCTGCGCCGCAGCAAGGCCGATATCGGTCAGGTGGTCTCGCGCGAGGTGGGCAAGATCCTGCAGGAAGGCCTGGGGGAAGTACAGGAAGGCGTGGACATCTGCGAGTTTGCCGTCGGCCTGTCCCGCCAGCTGCATGGCAAGACCATCGTGTCCGAACGCCCCGGCCACCGCATGATGGAACAGTACCACCCGCTGGGGCCGGTGGCCGTGATCACCGCCTTCAATTTTCCCAGCGCAGTATTTGCCTGGAATGCGGCACTGGCACTGGTCTGTGGTGATCCGGTGGTCTTCAAGCCCTCGGAGAAAGCCCCGTTGTCGGGCTTGGCCACCTTCAAGGCCCTGGAGCGGGCGATCGCCCGTTTTGGTGACCGTGCTCCGCCGGGTCTGGCGCAGATCGTGTTCGGCCACAGCGATGTGGCCGAGGCCCTGGTGGACAGCCCGCAGATCGCCCTGGTGTCCGCCACGGGTTCGAGCCGCATGGGCCGCGCCGTGGGCCCCAAGGTGGCAGCCCGCTTTGGCAAGCGCATTCTGGAGCTGGGGGGCAACAATGCCATGGTGGTCACACCCGCGGCCGATCTGGATCTGGCGGTGCGTGCCATCGTCTTCAGCGCCGTGGGCACGGCAGGCCAGCGCTGCACCTCGCTGCGCCGACTGATCGTGCACCGCAGTGCCAAGGCCGCGCTGCTGGAAAAGCTGCTGAAAGCCTATGTCAGCCTGCGCATCGGCGACCCGCTACAGGCCGGCACACTGGTGGGCCCGCTGATCGACCGTGCCGCTTGGGATGCGATGCAGCATTCCCTTGCCCAGGCACAGACCCAAGGCGGAACCGTGCTGACCGGCGGCCAGCGCGTGCTGGCAGAGCAGTTCCCCCACGGATATTACGTGGCCCCGGCCATGGTGGACATGCCGGCGCAAACCCCCATCGTGCAGCACGAGACCTTTGCGCCCCTGCTCTATGTGCTGACCTACGACACGCTGGAGCAGGCCATCGACTGGAACAACGGCGTGCCCCAGGGCCTGTCCTCCTGCATCTTCTCCAACGATCTGCGTGAGGTGGAGACGTTTCTCGGGGCCGCCGGCTCGGACTGCGGCATTGCCAACGTCAACATCGGCCCCAGCGGGGCCGAGATTGGTGGCGCCTTTGGCGGCGAGAAGGAAACCGGTGGCGACCGCGAAAGCGGCTCCGACGCCTGGAAACAGTACATGCGCCGCACCACCAACACCATCAACTACTCGCGCGAGCTGCCTCTGGCCCAGGGCATTCAGTTCGGGTGAAGCGGCTGCCCTGCCCCCCCCTCCACCTCCACCGGACCGGCAAGTCCAGGCCAATAGTGCTGGTCCGGCACCGCCCGGGCACCGAAAATGGCTTGGCCCACGCGCACCACGGTAGCGCCCTCCTCGATCGCTATTTCAAAGTCACCTGACATCCCCATGGACAGCTCGTCCAGGTACATGCCCGCCGGTGCACTGTGCCGCAACTGGTCCTGCAGCCCGCGCAGGCACACAAAACACTGGCGAACCCGCGCGCTGTCACGGGAGAACAGCGCCAGCGTCATCAGGCCGCGCACCCGCAGCGCAGACATGGCGGGCAAGGCGCGCAGAAACGCTGGCACCGCCTCGGGTGCCAGCCCGTATTTGCTGGCCTCGCCCGAGGTATTGACCTGGACAAAGACATCCAGCGCGCGCCCTTCTACCTGCAGGCGGCGGTCCAGGGCCTCGGCCAGGCGCAGGCTGTCCAGGGCCTGGAATTCGCTGGCAAAGCGCGCCACCAGCTTGGCCTTGTTGGTTTGCAGATGGCCGATGACCGACCAGCGCAGATCGGTCAGGTCCTGCAAAGACTCCCATTTGCCCCAGGCCTCCTGCACCTTGTTTTCGCCCAGCATCCGGCAACCCGCCGCATGGGCCAGGCGCAGGCTGGCTTCGGGTTTGGTCTTGCTCACCGGCAGTAGCCGCACGCTGGCCGCATCCCGCCCAGCGCGTTGGCAGGCCGCCGCCATGCGGGCCTGGACCGCAGCCAGATTGTGTTGAAAGTCCGCCAGAGTCAGGGCCTGGGGATAGCGACCATGCTGGTCATGGCCGGTGCGGGTCGCAGGGGGAAAGAAATTTGGAGCCGACATAGGTTCAGGCCTTGGTGACAGAGGAGGTCGCTGCCAGCGGTGCAGCACTCCCCGGGCGCCAGGGCATGCGGCCATGCAGCACGGCATGGGCCAGCAGACCGATCACCAGGCCCCAGAACGCGCCGCCAACGCCCAGCCACTGGATGTTGGCCGCTGCAGCCAGAAAGGTGATCAGCGCCGCCTCGCGGGTACGGGCATCGGCCAGGGCGGCCGCCAGACTGCCGCCCAGGGTGCCCAGCAGGGCCAGTCCCGCCAGCGTGGTGGTGAACGCAGCCGGCAGGGCCATGAAGACGGCAGCCAGCGTTACCCCGAACACCCCCACCAGACAGTAAGCCAGGCCTGCGGTCACTCCCGCAATCCACCGCTTGGACGGGTCTTCATGGGCTTCGCGCCCCGTGGCAATGGCTGCCGTGATGGCCGCCAGATTGAAGGCATGCGCACCAAACGGAGCCATCAGCAAAGAGCCCAGACCGGTCACAGTCACGATCGGGTTGGCACTGGTGGCAAAGCCATCGTTGCGCAACACCAGCATGCCCGGCATGTACTGCCCCGTCAGGGTGATCAGAAACAATGGCAGGGCCACGCTCAGCAGGCTGTCCAGCGACCAGGCCGGTGCGGTATACACCGGTGCCGCCAACTGCAGCGACAGCCCCGCCAGGTCCACGCGTTGTTGCAGCACCAGGAACGCCAGCCCCAGCAGCAGAATGCCCACCACTGCATAGCGCGCGGCAATGCGCTTGAGCACCACATAGGCCACGATCAGCAGCAGCGCCAGTGTCGCCTCCACCGCCATGCCGCCAAAGGCCCGCATGCCGAAGGGCAGCAGAATCCCCGCCAGCAGCCCCGTGGCCACACCCGGAGGAATCAGCCGGATGACACGCTCAAAGCCCCCCGACAGCCCCAGCACCACAAAGGCCGCAGCCGATACGAGGTAAGCGCCCACGGCTTCGGCATAGGGCGTGCTGGCCAATGCCGTCACCAAAAACGCCGCCGCCGGCGTAGACCAGGCCGTGATGATGGGGGCACGTGTCATCCAGCTCAGCAGCAGGCCCGTCAGACCCACGCCAATGGAGAGCGACCACACCCAGGAAGCCGTGTGCGCGGCATCCAGCCCGGCCACCCGGGCCGCCTGAAACACCAGAATGAAGGTACCGCCGTAGTTGACGATGACCGATACCAGCCCCGCCACGGCAGGGTGGAACACATCGCGCAGACGCAGCCGCGTGGACACAGAAACGGGAGCCGGGGTATGGGGCATGCCTGAACAACTTTCCAACAGATCGAATGCGCCCTGGCCTGTGCGGCAGCTGGAACCGGGCTGGACGGTGGCCTGGGCATGCGCCGTTTATAAAATCCCAATGGCATGATGATTCCAACCACTTTTTCACAAATAGCCAGACCAATTGTTCAAACACGCCTTGCTTGAATCAGTCAAAGCCTGGATGGCCGATCCGGTCCACCAGGCCCTGCCCTTGCACGCCCGCCTGCAGCGCGGCCTGCGACAGTTGATCCTCGATGGCCAGCTGGCAGCAGGGCGCCCCCTGCCGGCCTCCCGCGCGCTGGCGCAATCGCTGGCGGTTTCGCGCGATACGGTGGAAACGGCCTACAGCCAGCTGCACGCCGAAGGTTTCATTACCCGGCGCGTGGGCAGCGGTAGCCGGGTGTCCCAGCAGGCGCGGAGCCTGCCTGTCCGCCCCGCAGTGCCCCCCACCGCCACAGCACCACAGCTGAGCCGGCGCGGCCAGGCCATGCTGGCCGCCGGTGGCGTCAGCGACTTTCCGGCGCCCCATGCCTTTGTGCCCGGCGTGCCCGAGACCCGCAACTTTCCATTGCCAGCCTGGGAACGGCTGCAGCGCCAGGTGCTCAAGGAGTACGGCCACCGCGCCCTGCAGCACAGCCCGGCGCAGGGCATGCTGCCCCTGCGGCAGGCCATTGCCGACTATGTGAATCTGGAGCGCGGAGCCCGCGCCACACCCGAACAGGTGCTGGTCCTCACCAGCTCACAGCAGGCGCTGGGCCTGTGCGCTCAGGTACTGCTGGACCCGGGTGACCGCATCCTGATCGAAGACCCGGTCTACCACGGTGCACGCAGGGCCTTTGATGCTGCCGGCTTGGTCTGCCAACCCGTCCCGCTGGATGCCGATGGGATGCAGATGCAGCACCTTGCTGCCGCACCCTCCGCCCAGGCCATGTTTCTGACCCCGTCGCACCAATACCCCACCGGTGCCACGCTGTCGCTGGAGCGGCGGCTGGCCGCCATCGCCTGGGCCCGGGAACACCAGACCTGGATCCTCGAGGACGATTACGACAGTGAATTCCACTACGCGGGCAAGCCCACGGCCTGTGTGCAGGGGCTGGATGCCCACGGGCGCACGCTCTATATCGGCACATTCAGCAAATCGCTGTTTCCAGGCCTGCGCCTGGGCTATATGGTGCTGCCGCCCGCGCTGGTGGCCCCCATGACCGTGGCCCGCTCCTTGCAGGACGGGCACAGCGCTCCCCTGGCCCAGCTGACCTTGGCGCGCTTCATCGAAGGCGGTCACCTGGGTGCCCACATCCGCACCATGCGCACCGTTTACGCCCACCGGCGCGATGTGCTGGCCCGGTTGCTGCGCACGCATCTGGCCGACTGGCTGGAGCCCCAGGTGCCCGCAGGTGGCATGCAAATGGCCTGCCACCTGCGCGGCGGGCTGCCGGAAGCGCAGCTGGTGGCTGCCGCAGCGCGTGCCGGCATCACCCTGGCAGGACTGTCTGCGCTCTACAGCGGCACACCGCGCCACCAGGGCGTGCTGATGGGCTTTGCAGCCCACAGCCCCATGGAGCTCGAAGCCGGCGTGCGCCGGCTGGCCGAGGTGCTGCGCACCTTACCCCGCCCGGCCTGAGACCGATAGCACCCTTGGTGCAGGGTCGCACACTGCCCCGTGAGAACAAGGCACACGCCATGCGCCCGGGGCGGCCTCACGGCGCATGCCGAGGGTTTCCGCAGCACTCAACGGGCATGGGGCCAGCAGCGCACCGCCAGGGCGGCCAGGGCAGACACCGTGGCCAGCGCCACCACGCCCAGCCAACCCGCATGGTCCAGCACCCAGCTGCCCAGGGCTGCACCACTGGCCATGCCCACGAACATGCCGGTAAACAGCAGCGCATTCAGGCGGCTGCGCGCCTCGGGCGCAATGCCATAGACAATCGTCTGGTGGGCCACCAGCACGGCCTGCACACCAAAGTCAAACACCACGGCCGCCGCCACGATCAGCAGCAATTGGCCCTGCGCGCCCAGCCAGGGCGCGGTGGCCATGCTGGCGAAGGCTGCCGCTGCCAGTGCAGCGCCTGCGCGCGTCACCAGTTCGGGGCCACGGCGGTCGGCCATGCGCCCGGCCAGTGGCGCGGCCAGGGCGCCCGCCGCGCCGGCCAGTCCCAGCGCACCGGCAGCGGCGGCACCCAGCTGGAACTGGCTGTGCAGCATCACCGCCAGCGTGGACCAGAAGGCGCTGAACCCCACCGCCAGCAGGCCTTGTGCCAGGGCCGCGCGGCGCAAGGCAGCATGCTGGCGCCACAGTTCCCACATGGAACGCATCAGCGCCAGCCAGCCCAGCTGGGTGGTGGGCGCAAAGTGCGGCAGGCCGCGCCACACCGCCACAACCAGCACGGCGATGGCCGATGCCGCCAGCAGGTACATATTGCGCCAGCCCCAGAGCTGGGCCACCAGGCCGCTGACCACACGGGACAGCAAGATGCCCAGCAGCAGCCCGGTCATCACCGTGCCCACCATGCGGCCACGCTGGGCGGCAGGGGCCAGTGTGGCTGCAGCAGGCACCACATCCTGCGCCATCGTGGCGGCCAGGCCAACGCCCAGGCTGGCTGCCAGCAGGCTGCCCATGCCGGGCGCCAGTCCGCTGGCCAGCAGCACCCCTACCAGGGCCACGGCCTTGACCAGAATGATGCGGCGGCGGTCATATCGGTCCCCCAGCGGGGCCAGCAGCAGAATGCCCAGCGCATAGCCCAGCTGCGTCAGCGTGGGCACCCAGCCGGCAGTGCTCGCGGACGCCTGCATATCGGCCCCCAGCAGGCCCAGCATGGGCTGGCTGTAGTACAGCGACGCCACGCTGACGCCAGCGGCCGCGGCCAGCAACAGCAGCAACGGCGCGCCAATGGCCTGTGGTGCAGGGATTGGCACAGCTGCAGCAGGTGCCGCGGTAGCGCCGGCAGGACGCTCTTCATACGTAGATTGAATGGATGACATGGTGTCCATCTGTGGTTTTGTTTCGAATGCTGCGTAGTATCTGGAGTCAGCAGGCGCTTGTGTAGTGGTCTGGCATGCAGATCTGCTATACGCTTTACGTATGGAAACAACTCTCTCTGCCGGCAGCGACCGCATTGCGCTGATGCACACGCTGGTGCGTATCGTGGAAGCAGGTAGCCTCTCGGCCGCAGCCTTGCAGCTGGGCACCACCCAACCCACCGTCAGCCGCCGCCTGCAGCAACTGGAGCGCACGCTGGGCCTGCGTCTGCTGCAACGCTCCACCCACGGCATGAAGCTGACCGTGGACGGCGAACGCTGCTACGCCCATGCCAAGTCGCTGGTGCATGAATGGGAGGCCATGGAGGCCGATCTGCGTGGCGTGCAGGATGTACCGCGCGGCCAGTTGCGCGTGCTGGTGCCCCACGCCTTTGGCCAGGACCAGCTCATGGCGCCGCTGCTAGATTACCTGCGCCGCTACCCCGAGGTGCAGGTGGAATGGCTGCTGCATGACCGCCGGGCCGACTTTATTGCCGAAGGCATTGACTGCGCCATCCAGGTTGGCCAGGTGCTGGACCCTGCAGCCATCGCCCTGCGTCTGGCCGAAGTCCCCCGCATCGTGGTGGCAGCCCCGCCCCTGGTCGCCCAGCACCCGCCAGCCACTGCCGCACAGGACCTGGCAGACTGGCCGTGGATGGCACTCAACACCTTCTACCAGCGCGAAGTGTGTCTGACCCATGCCCAGCACGGCATGCAGCGCTTTGCCATCCAGCCCCGGCTGTCCACCGACAGCCTGTATGCCCTGCGCAGCGCCGCACTGGCCGGTCTGGGGGTCGGCATTGCCTCGGCCTGGATGGTCCAGGACGATCTGCGCGCCGGCCGGCTGCAGCACCTGGTAGAGGGCTGGGAGGCCGCGCCACTGCCCGTCTCCCTGGTCTACCCGCAGGCCGCTTTCTACCCTGCACGGCTGCGCTGCTTTCTGGATGCCATGCGTGCCGCCATGCCCGGGCTCACGGGCATGCGAGCCGCCACACGCGGCTCGGCACGGCGCTGAAATGACTTTCTGTGCACCGCTGCGACCGACATCTCAGATGGCGCCGCCTGCCACGCACCCATGAAAAAAGCTCCCACCAGGGGAGCTTTTTTGCGGGCCCATTGGCGCCTGCACAGAGGTCGGAGTACCAGGTATTCCAGATCTCTCTGTGTGTTGCAGGCGCTCAATCAGCGCTTCGCTCAGTAGCCGTAGCCGCCGCCGTTGCCACGGCCGCCGCCGTAACCACCGCCATTGCCGCCGCGGAAACCGCCGCCGCCGTTGTTGCCACGGAAGCCGCCGCCGCCGAAGCCGGCAGGACGCTCTTCACGAGGACGGGCCACGTTGACGATCATGTTGCGACCGTCCCAGGACTGCTCGTGCAGACCTTCGATGGCAGCTTGTGCTTCGGCTTCCGAAGCCATTTCCACAAAGCCGAAGCCCTTGGAGCGACCGGTGTCGCGGTCCATCATGACCTTGGCGGAAGCCACGTTGCCGAACTGGGCGAATTGTTGTTCCAGATCGTTGTCGCGAATGGAGTAAGAGAGGTTACCGACGTAGAGTTTGTTGTTCATGGTTGAACTTTCAGGGGAAAAATGACCGTGCAGCAGATGCTGCAATGGACATAGGGTGGGCGGCGCGCCCTACAGGAACGCACCGCCCGGAACTTAGCGGCGCCGCGGTCCCGAAGGAGCGCCGCCGGAGCGTGTTTCGATATGGCGGAAAGTGATGCGGCCCTTGGTGAGGTCGTAGGGCGACATCTCCAGCGAAACCTTGTCACCCGCCAGGATGCGGATGCGGAACTTGCGCATCTTGCCACCGGTGTAGGCAACCAGGGAATGGCCGTTGTCCAGCGTCACGCGAAAACGTGAGTCCGGCAGCACTTCCATCACCTGTCCGTGCATTTCAATGAGATCTTCTTTCGACATGAGGGCTCTGACTGAATGAAACTGGGGGGATCTATCCCGAAGGTGTTGTGCGCTCAGGCCGGCAGACCAGGCTGGCGCAGCAAACACATCCCCTGCTCCATGGCGTAGGCCACGGCAGCTTGGGCGGAGCGGAATTGCGGCACAAAGCGGAACACCCGGTCATGGGTGGCCGTGCCGTGGCCGCTGCGAATCGAAAGGGAGGCGGTGTAGTGCCCGTCGGGCATGGGCACCGAACCAGGAGACAGAAGGTATTTACCGACGACCTGGGAAAGAGAGAAGGAGTGGTTCAACAACAGAACGTGGTGCAAGAACACCGGTACAAAAAGGAAGGACTCAAAAGCAAGCCCGCTCAACGCGTTGGGGTGCGAGGGAGAAATTTTTCCGGCCCCTGGAAGGTTCAGGGCGGGAAGACCAGCGGATCAGAAGCCGCAGGACAGAAAGTACAGTCATCGTCTGATGCGATGGGCCTTGGAGCGCTTGCCGTACGGTGCCAGCGGAAGGCCAGAATGTGCTGCCAGCAGTCCATGGACCTTGCTGCAGTGCGCCACACTATAGCAGCAAGCAATGTCCTGGGGATTTGGAAGGCCTTCACTGCAAGGCCTCGCGATCCGACAGCGGATGCCGACCCGGCGCCCGCCGGGCAGTGCAGAACGCACCACCCAGCAGCCCACAGGAATCATCAGTCCAGTCCGATCGCTTTGACGATGTCCTTCTCCTCGGCAAAGGCCTTCTTGGCAAAGGCACTGTACTCCTGGGCATTGCGGTATTCCAGGCGGATGCCGTAGTTGGCAGCCACCTGCTTGAAGGCGGGCTCCTGCATGGCGGACTGGATGGCCGCTTCGAGCTTTTGCGTGATCTCGGCGGGCAGAGCTTTGGGACCTGCAATGCCCAGCGGCGACGGTACGTCAAATGCATAGCCCAGCTCGCGGAAGGTGGGCACATCGGCAAAGGCTTCGGTGCGCTTGTCGGAGGCAATGGCCAGCGCCCGCATCTTGCCGCTGGTCAGGTACGGCTGCACGCTGTTGGCAAACACGGCCGTCTTGGTGTGGCCGGCCAGCAGGGAGTTGATGGAATCCGCATCTCCCTTGAACGGCACATGGGTGAACTTGGCTCCGGTCTTTTGCTCCAGCTGCGCCATGGTCACGTGGTTGGCCGAGAACTTGCCAGGGGTCCCGTAGTCAACGCTGCCTGGGTCGCGCTTGGCAGCATCCACCACATCCTTCACGCTCTTGAAGGGCGAATTGGCCGGCACAGCCAGAATGAAGTCATAGGTCATGAAGGCCGCCACATAGCTGACATCGGCCACAGGGTCGAAATTCACTTTCTGTATATGGGGCTGGCGGAAGATGCCCACCGGCGTGAGCGTCAGGCGGTAGCCGTCGGGCTTGGCGTTCTTCATGTCGACCACGCCCATGGAGGCACCGGCGCCAGGCTTGTTCTCGATCACGATGGTTTGACCCAGCGGCTTGGACATGCCCTGTGCCAGCGCACGGGCGATCACATCGGTCACCCCGCCCGCGCCATAGGGCACGATCAGTGTAATGGGCCGGTTGGGGTATGCGCCTTGTGCGCCCGCTTGGGGCATGGTGGCCACTGCGGCCAGGGAAGCGCACAGGGCGATCAGGGTTCTGCGTTGCATGCTCTTGCCTTTCACATGGGCCCCGCCACCGCTGGCGGACTACCCCTTTGCAACGTGCAGGCGCTGTTCTCTCCGCCGCGCAAATGCAGCCATCGCCGGCACGTTCTGGACACTGTAGGAGCGCGCCCCGCCCCTCAACCCTGGCAGCAACCCTGCCCTTCCGTCCTGCAGGCGACAGCTCCCGGCGCACCGCCCAGCATCACCCACCTGGGCCGCCGGTGCGCTTTGCCACGGCACAGCCAGGGCTTTGGCTCGCCACACCTGCGACAAAGCGCTAGGCTGAGCGCCTTCACACCGCCCACAGGAGCTGGACATGGCCCACACCATCCGCTTGCACCGCGTGCTCCAGGCTCCGCCGGAGCGCATCTACCGCGCCTTCACCAGCCCTGCGGCCCTGGCCAAATGGATGCCGCCCCATGGCTTCGTCTGCGAGGTGCTGGAAATGGATGCCCGCACGGGTGGGCGCTTTCGGATGGCCTTCGTCAACCTGGGCACCGGCGAGCGCAGCAGCTTTGGCGGCACCTATCTGGAGCTGGTACCCAACACCCGCATCCGCAACAGCGACCAGTTTGACGACCCCAGCCTGCCCGGCTCCATGACCACCACGGTCGACCTGCGTGCCGTGGTCTGCGGCACCGAGGTCCACATCGTGCAGGAAGGGGTGCCCGAGGTGATTCCTGCAGAAGCCTGCTACCTGGGCTGGCAACAGTCGCTGCAACTGCTGGCGTTGCTGGTGGAAGCTGAGATTCCGCCCGAATCCACGATGGCTTGATCACCCGATATCGCCACACGTTGACAAGCCGGGCAAGCTCGCATGGCTTGCTGTAAGCATGGCGTGCTATCAAGATGGGGATCTTTTCACCCACTCTTGCTGTCACTTCATGAACGCTCTGCCCGCTTTTTCTTCCATGCCCGACGAACAGGGCTTCTTCGGTCCCTATGGCGGCCAACTGGTGCCCCCGCACCTGAAGCAGGCCATGGACGACATCAACGTCGCCTATGCGCAGATCACCCAGCGCCAGGACTTCCAGGATGAGCTGGCTGACCTGTTTGCCGACTATGTGGGCCGCCCCAGCCCCATCTTTCATGCCAAACGCCTGTCGGCCCAGTTGGGCGGCGCACAGATCCACCTCAAGCGCGAAGACCTGAACCACACCGGCGCCCACAAGATCAACCACTGCCTGGGCGAGGCACTGCTGGCCAGGTTCATGGGCAAGAAGAAAGTGATTGCCGAAACCGGAGCCGGCCAGCACGGTGTGGCCCTGGCCACGGCCTGTGCGCTGGTGGGCATTCCCTGCGAAATCCACATGGGCCAGGTCGATATCGAAAAGGAACACCCCAACGTCACCAAGATGCGCATCCTGGGCTGCAAGCTGGTGCCCGTCACGCGCGGCGCGGCCACCCTCAAGGAAGCCGTGGACAGCGCGTTCGACGAGTACCTGACCAACCCCACCGACTACCTGTACGCCATTGGCTCGGTGGTCGGGCCCCACCCCTTTCCGATGATGGTGCGCGACTTCCAGAGCATCATCGGCCGTGAAGCGCGCGAGCAGTTCCTGGCCAAGCATGGTCGCCTGCCCGACTACGTCAGCGCCTGCGTGGGCGGCGGCAGCAATGCCATGGGCATGTTCACCGCCTTCTTGAACGATGCCGGCGTGCAACTGGTGGGCGTAGAGCCTGCCGGAGAAGGGGTAGACCAGCCCGGCCGCCACGCGGCCACCCTGTCAGTGGGCAAGCCCGGCGAAATCCACGGCATGAAGTGCTATGTGCTGGAAAATGCCGACGGTACCCCTGCCGCCGTGCACAGCATCGCCTCCGGCCTGGATTACCCTGGCGTGGGCCCGCAGCACAGCTATCTGAAAGACCTGGGGCGCGTGCAGTACCAGTCGGTCACCGACAAGGAATGCCTGAACGCCTTCATGACGCTGTCGCGCGTGGAAGGCATCATTCCTGCACTGGAAAGTGCCCACGCCGTGGCCTGGGCCATGCGCCAGGCGCCGCAATTGGGCGCCGATCAGCATATCCTGGTCAATCTGTCGGGCCGCGGCGACAAGGACGCGGACTACGTGGCCAAGGCGCTGGGGCTGTAAGCACGGCGCCGCCATTCTTCGGACCATTGCACGGCCAGGGCGCACGACATCCTGGCCGTTGCGCTGTACTGAAGTCAGCGCCACACCATCGAACGCCTGCGCCGGCACGCTGATGCACGCATTTCCGAGGCGAGGATGCGGCTGCCGCACTGCTTGCCCGCCTGCAGCGAGCCAATTGCCGGTCTAGGCTGACACACCCCGGCCGCCAGCGACGCCTAAGCTTGTCCTTTCTTTTTGCACTGCACAAGGAGTCCCCGCATGCGCTTTTCACCTCGTATTTCCGCTCTTGCCCTTGCCACGGCGGCGTTCTGCACCCTGGCCAGCGCCAAATCGGGCGCGGAATGGCTTCAGCTCACGGCGCAATCCAAGCTCAGCCTGATCCAGGCCATCGACAACGCCACCCGCGCCGTGCCGGGCTCAGTGATCGAAGCCGAACTGGACAAAGGCGATCAGGCAGGAGCCCGTTACGAGCTGGAAGTCATCACCCCCAATGGCGAGAGCGTCGAGGTCTGGGTGAATGCCGTGACCGGCCAGGCCACCCCGTACAAGAACGACGGCAAGGCCAAACGCAAAGACCTGCAGCGCCTGGAAAGTGCCAAAGCCAGCCTGCCCCAAGCCATCCAGTCTGCCACCACACATACCCCCGGCACCGCAGTCAGTGCCGAACTGGACAACCACTGGGGCACGACCAGCTACCAGGTCAACGTGCTGCAGGCCGATGGCGTGCTGATGGAGGTCAAGGTGGATGCGGCCGACGGCCGGGTGATCCGCGCCAAGCGCGATTGAACACGGAACGCAAGACCAGCCCCGCTCCTACTCCCGCGCACGGCGCTGTTCATGCCAGGAGCTCCTGGCCAGTGGCGGTGGCTGCATGCCACCCGCCGCTGTCCATTGCCATCGCCCCAAACCTGCTGCGCGTGGCCCTGCGCCAGCGGCAGCGTGTCGTCAGCAACGTCCTCGCTGCGCTTCACTCCTGACCGGCATACATCTGACCCGCCAGCGCAGCAATGCCCTGTGCGGTCAGATCGTTTGTTTCCAGCACCTGCCGCTGCGCCCACTGCACAAAATGCTTGGACTGGGAACGCTCATACTGCGGGTCGTAGTGCAGCGCCATCAACTCGGCAAACAGTGCAGGCAGATCGCCCTGCTGTGCCCAGCCTTGCCAGCGCGTCACGCGTTCCCGGCCTTGCAGCTCCTTCAAAAATCCCAGCTTGAAGGCCAGACCCGCGGCGTCGTCGCCCAGATAGACGTAATCACGCAGCAAAAAGGCCAGCCGCGCCTCTGGTGTGGCACGTACCTCCACCACCGGTGCCTGGCGCATCTGCTCCACCAGCGCCAGCGGCAGGGCCACGCGACCGATCTTGGGACTTTCTCCTTCCACAAACACCGGGCGCGTCAGATCCAGCTGTGCCAGCTGGGTGTACAGCAAGGTGTCGAAATGCTTTTGGCTGGGCTGCTCGACGCCAGGCAGGCCTCCCAGCAGCGATCCTTTGTGGCTGGCCATGCCCTCCAGGTCCAGGACCTGCGCGCCCTGCGCCTGCAGGGCATGCAGCACGCGGGTCTTGGCACTGCCGGTGGCACCACACAGCACCCGCAGATGCAAGCGGGGCACCTGCTGCTCCAGCTGCGCAATCACATGGCCGCGAAACGCCTTGTAGCCGCCGGCCAGCTGCTGCGCGTCCCAGCCCACCAGCCTCAGCCAGGTCACCATGGAGCCACTGCGCAGCCCGCCGCGCCAGCAGTACACCAGCGGCTTCCAGTGTGCCGGCTGATTGGCGAAGGTCTCACGCAGATGGCCCGCCAGATTGGCGGCAACCATGGCGGCGCCCAGCCGCTTGGCCTCGAAAGGGCTGACCTGCTTGTAGATGGTGCCGATGGTCACGCGCTCTTCGTTGCTGAGCACGGGGCAATTGATGGCGCCCGGAATGCGGTCCAGCGCGAACTCGGCCGGGGTGCGGGCGTCGATGATGGCGTCAAACTGCGCAATATCAGCGACGCGTATGGGTTGGCGGTGTGACACGGGACAAAGCGTTAGAACAACAGCAGGCGCCCGGCCCCGGAACGATCGACCCGGTGCAGCAATGCAGCAGCGGTGTTGCGCCCCGGCAAGCCGGCATGGCGCAAGGGAGTCGATCGAGCCTCGATACAAACGCCAGAACCGGGCAATGGCTGCACCGGTCTGTCCTTGCAATGCAGCGATTGTGGCACGCCTGCCAGCCGGTCTCTGCCACCGAACGGCGCACCCACTGGTATGCCACGCATTCAGCGCACCGGCAGAAACTGCAGAAACGGCCCGGCCACCAGCCCCTGCCCATACCCGATGACCGAGCGGCGGTAACGCTCCGTGGCATAGCTGGCCACCAGATCCAGCCTGCCGATGATCTTGCCCATCTCCCGCTCGAAGCTCAGATTGCGTTGACTGTCGTCGATGTGGTTGGACAGCAGCAACGATGAACCATCGGCATTGCGCCGGCTGTTGAGGATCCAGTTGGCCGCTTCCAGATTGCGCGCGGCATTGAAGACATGCTGTGCATCCAGGCCATCAACCAGAGTGAAACGGGTCTTGTTGCCATGTGCGGTGATCACCGTATCTGCTGCCGCATAGACAAAGCCCGCCACGCGGTCCCCAGCAAATTGCGGCTGCAGCGCCAGCGACAAGGCCGCGATATCACGCTGGCCTTGCAGATCGGGCCATGGCTGACGCTCCAGCACCGCCTTGCGCAATTGCGCCACTGCCGCTTCGCGGCTGGAGGCACTCTTTTTCCACTCCCTTGGGTTCCGCTGATAGAGCTTGTCCGCCAGCAGCCACAGGCTTTCCAGGTTGTCGCGCATCGCCAGCGTCACCATGCGGTTGCTGTCGGACTGCCATATCTCTTCAGCCGAGAATTTCTCCCCTTGCACCGCTCCAAGCGGCGCCGGTGCACTGACGCAGCCGCCCAGCCCTCCCAGCAGCACGCCTGCCAGACATTGCAGCGCGGCAGCGCGCCATTGCGATCGATTCCAACTTTGCATCCGCCCAACGTAGCAGGCCAGCTCGCCGCCCGCTGCCAGCCAACAGCGCATTTGTGCTGCCAAGGGCACAGCTTTTCTGCGGCCTTCTGTAGCCCAGCCGGTGCACGCCGCTGTCACCCGGCTGACATCCACCGCATCCATGGCGCACGGTTTTACGTGCACACACCGGTTTCACATGGTTTTAACGCACGTTTCGGAAGAGAATACACATTTGTGCGGCAGATTCGCTACTGCGGCTGCCTGCCACGCGTTTCACTTCTCCCGGTTTGATAAGGCCACGCTCCCATGAATATCGTGATCCTGGACGACTACCAAGACGCAGTTCGCAAGCTCCACTGCGCCAGCCGTCTGGACGCTTTCAACGCCAAGGTTTTCACCAACACGGTCAAAGGCGTGGGCCAGTTGGCTGTGCGCCTGCGTGATGCCGACATCATTGTGCTGATCCGCGAACGCACGCCCATCACCCGCGCTCTGCTGGAGAAGCTGCCCCGGCTGAAGATGATTTCACAAACCAGCCGCGTGGGCCCGCACATTGATCTGCAGGCGTGCAGCGAGCGCGGCATTGCCGTGGCAGAAGGCGTGGGTTCCCCGGTTGCACCTGCCGAGCTGACCTGGGCACTGATCATGGCGGCCAGCCGCCGCCTGCCGCAGTACATCGCCAACCTCAAACATGGCGCCTGGCAGCAGTCCGGATTCAAGGCGGCCTCGATGCCTTCCAACTTCGGCCTGGGCACCGTGCTGCGCGGTCGCACCCTGGGCATCTGGGGTTATGGCCGCATCGGCCAGATCGTGGCCGGCTACGCCAAGGCCTTTGGCATGGGCGTCAAGGTCTGGGGGCGCGAGACCTCCCGAGCCAAGGCACTGACCGATGGCTACCAGGTGGCCCATTCGCGCGAAGACTTTTTCTCCACCTGCGACATTCTGTCCGTGCACCTCAAGCTCACGCCCGACACGCAGCACTGCATCACCTTGCGCGACCTGTCGCTGATGAAGCCCACGGCCCTGTTCGTCAACACCTCGCGGGCCGAGCTGGTGGAGCCAGACGCACTGGCCACGGCCTTGCAGCACGGCCGCCCCGGCATGGGCGCAGTGGATGTGTTCGAGTCCGAGCCCATCCTGCAAGGCCACGCGCTGCTGCGCATGGAGAACTGCATCTGCACGCCGCACATCGGCTATGTGGAGCAGGACAACTACGAACTGTACTTTGGCGCGGCTTTTGACAATGTGGTGAATTTCGTCCAAGGCAAGCCGACCAACATCGTCAACCCCGAGGTGCTTGGTCCGCGCTGAGCCATTCCACGGGACCACGTCCCTATCAAAAAGGCCTGCATCAGCAGGCCTTTTTTGTTTTTCGGAGCAGCAACGAACCACCCACCACCAGCACACCTTCGGCGCTACAGAGGGGGCTGAATCCCCAGTTGGGCCTGGATCTGCTCCTGAGTGATCGCATCGGCCACGGCGTGCTGCACCACATCTTCGACGGCAGCATGCAGGCTGCGCGACATGGCCTGGGCATGCATGGACACCACATCGGCCACCACTTCGCGCAGATGCGCCTCCAGCTGGGGCTGGACCCGCGCCAGAATGCGCTCCACCAGCATCTCGTGCAGGGCTGCAGCATCCCACGCTGGCACGGATGCAGGCTCCGTCGCGGGCTCGGGCAGATCCAGCACCAAAGGCATATCGGCATACCCACCCGCCACAGCATCCGCTTCCCCACCAAGCCAGTCCGCAGGCGGCTCCACCAGCACCGGGTCCCTCTGTGCAGGCACGGACATGCCTGCCGTACCAGCTGGCGCGAATGACGTCAGCACGGGTTCTGACACGGAGCCTGCTGCTGGCTGAGCACCCGCCTGCGGTACGTCCTCCGATCCCGCAGGCATGCCGGCGGCAGACTCCGACGGCAATCCCGGCGTGTCCAGGCGGTCTTCCTGCACCGGCTCCTGCTGCGCAGGTTTCGCCAGCGGCAGGCCTTCCGGCACCACATCGGTCAGCGTCGGCACAAAGCGCGGCGGTTGGCGGCCAAACGGCTCCATCACATTCCTTTCAGCACCAGATCATGCCGCTGGATGGCGAGACCACGTGCGGCATAGTCTTTCCAGCGATTGCGGGCCATGGCGCGGTCCATATCGTCCAGCGACACCACCTCCACCACCCGCGCAAAACCTTCCAGCCCTTCGGGCACGGTTTCGCCCAGATTCAGCAGGATGTCGCGGTGCGGCGAGGCCTCAGCCTGCTGCACCAGCACCACCGGCGACAAGGCCTGCACCTGCGGATCAGCGCCAGGGCCGGCATGGGCCAGAAAATCGCTGGGTGCGCTTTTCCACAGCCGTGCCGACAGATGGGCCAGCACGCCCGGCTGGGCGGTGACAGTCACCTGCGCCCCATGGCGCAGTGCCTTGCGCACAAACCGGCAGACATAGCCCAACTTGTCCGGCGCGTTGAAGTGAAAAGCCACCTCGGTCATCACAGCACCCGCCTTCTCAATCGCGCGCAGCTTCCACTGGCGTCAGCGCGGCCTTGGCCGTCGGCGCCGTGTCGGATGCCGCAGCAGGCTGCGCCACCTTGACGGCCTTGACGGTTTTGACTGCCTTGGCGGCTTTCACCGGCTTAGCGCTCTTGACAACCTTGTCCGCAACCACCGCCTGGGGCGCCTTGGCCTTCACCGGCTTGGCTGTTTTGGCTGCCGTGGCCACCTGGCCCAGCAGATAGTGCACCAGCAACCCCACAGGGCGGCCGGTGCCGCCCTTGGCAGCGCCTTCTTTCCATGCGGTGCCAGCGATGTCCAGGTGCGCCCAGGGAATGTCGCCCACAAAGCGCTGCAGGAACTTGGCGGCGGTCACCGAGCCCGCTGCACGGCCTGCCACATTGGCCACATCGGCAAACGTCGTCTTCAGACCTTCGGCGTAGTCGTCGTCCAGCGGCATGCGCCAGCACAGGTCCTGCGCGGCATCGCCCGCCTTCTGCAAGGCATCGGCCAGCGCATCGCTGGTCGCGTACATGCCGCTGCGGATGCCGCCCAGGGCAATCACGCACGCACCGGTGAGCGTTGCCACGTCCACCAGTGCGGCAGGCTTGAAACGTGCGGCATAGGTCAGCGCATCGCACAGCACCAGACGGCCTTCAGCGTCGGTGTTCAGGATCTCGATGGTCTGGCCGCTCATGCTGGTGACCACATCCCCGGGCTTGACGGCAGTGCCGTCAGGCATGTTCTCACAGGCCGGGATCAGGCCGACCACATTGATGGCGGGGCGCAGCTCGGCCAGCGCGCGGAACACGCCCAGCACGCTGGCGGCGCCGCCCATGTCGAACTTCATCTCGTCCATCCCCGCTGCCGGCTTGAGCGAGATGCCTCCGGTGTCGAACGTGATTCCCTTGCCCACCAGCACCACCGGCGCCTGCGACTTGGCTGCGCCGTTGTAGTGCAGTTCAATGAACTGCAGCGGCTGGGCCGAGCCCTGGGCCACCGCCATGAAAGCGCCCATGCCCAGCTTGGCCACTTCCTTGGGGCCATGCACCTTGCACTGGATACCGCCGTGCTTGGCCAAGGCCTTGGCCGCCGCCGCCAGCATGGTGGGCGTGGCATGGTTGGCGGGGCGGTTGGCCCATTCGCGGGCCATGCCCACGCCAGAGGCCAAGGCCTCGCCCAGGGCAAATGTCGGTGCAGCCGCAGCCTTGTCGGGCACGGCCACGGTGGTACGTGTCCAGGCCAGGGCCTTGGCTTCGGGCTTGGTCGCTGTGTACACATAGCTGATATCGGCCAGCGTCTGCACGGCAGCGGCCGTCACCGCCGCCGCGTCCGGCAGGGCCGACAGGCACACCACCGCACGCTTGCAGCCCGTGGCCTTGAGGGTGCTGGCAGCCGCTGTCAGCGCGGTGCGTACTTCCTTGGCGGAGGCCGTACCCGCGCTCAGCAGCAGCACGCGGCGCGCAGCCACGCCCGCGGGCTGGTACAGCGCCAGTTGCTTGCCGGCACCATTGTCCAGATCCCCTGCCTTGCGCGCCTGCGCCACGCACTGCGACAGCGCGTCCTTGCCGGGCTTGAAAGCGTCGGGCACCAGCAGCACCAGCGCATCACATTTTTCAGCGGCAGCACCCGCCAAGTTCAAGGCCTTGAGATCAAAGTTCATAATCGGTGTTTTCCTTTAACGCCGATGTTATTCGATTCATCCATACGCAAGGAGCTGGCCCGCAGCTTTGGCGCAACCCTGGTGGTGTTGATTACCGTGGTCATGACCATGATGCTGATCCGCACATTAGGCCAGGCCGCCAAAGGCAATGTCAGCCCATCCGACGTGCTGCTGGTCATGGGCTTCACCGTGCTCAGCCATTTGTCCACCATCCTGATGCTGAGCCTGTTTGTCTCCATTGTCGGCACGCTCACCCGCATGTACCGTGACAGCGAAATGGTGATCTGGTTTGCCAGCGGCCGCGGCCTGGCCAGTCTGGTCAAGCCGCTGCTGCGCTTTGCCTGGCCGGTGCTGCTGATCGTTGCCGTGCTGGGCGTATGGGTCTGGCCCTGGAGCAACCAGCAGGTGCAGCAGATGCGTGAGCAATTCGAGCAGCGCAGCGATGTGGACCGCATCGCCCCCGGAGAGTTCCAGGAATCCTCGGACGGCCAGCGGGTCTTCTTCATCGACAAGGAATCCGTGTCCTCCGAATCTGCGAGCAATGTCTTCATCGTCGACAACAGCAATGGCAAAGAGGTTGTGACCTCTGCCAAGAGCGCCCATCTGCGCGTGCAGCAAGGCGTGAGAATGGCGGTGCTGACCGATGGCCAACGCATCGAGACCAAGCCCGACGGCGCGGGGCTGCGCATCAGCCAGTTTCAGGAATACGCACTGCGCCTGTCGGACGGCAGCAGCGCCAGCGCCGAAGCCCTGGCCACCAAATCCCAGCCCACGGCGGCGCTGCTGGCCTCTGACGAGCCCAAGGACCGGGCCGAGCTGGGCTGGCGCCTGGGCCTGCCCCTGGCAGCGCTCAACTTTGTGCTGCTGGCCCTGGCCATCACCAACGCCAACCCGCGTGCCGCCAAAAGCACCAGCTTGGCCGTCGCGCTGCTGGCATTCGTGGTCTACTACAACCTGATGACCGTGGGCCAAAGCTGGGTCGTCTCCGGCCGCATGTCCATGCTGGGCTTCCTGCTCGGCCTGCACGGCGCGGTCCTGGGGATCGCCCTGGCCACCCTGATGACTCGCCACCACCGCTGGTCGCCCCGACAACTGCTGCAACGCCGCGCCCAAGTACCGCAAGGAGCTTCGGCATGAAGACACTGCGCAAAATGATCTTCAAGGACGTCATCACCACGGTGGCGTTTGTGACCCTGGCCTTCCTGGCGCTGTTCTTCTTCTTCGACCTGCTCGACGAAATGCGCTATGTGGGCCGCTACGAGCAGTACGGCGTCCCCCAGGCCATGCTGGTGGTGCTGCTGGAAGTGCCCAATCACCTGTACGAGCTGCTGCCCATCACCGTGCTGATCGGCACCATCTACGTGATGGCCCGCCTGGCGCAAAGCTCGGAATTCACCATCATGCGCACCAGCGGCCTGGGCCCCTGGCTGGCGTTGCGCACCCTGGTCACCATTGGCGCCGGCTTTGTGGTGCTTACCTTTCTGATAGGGGACTACATCGCTCCGCTGTCCGAACGCGCCGCATCGGCCACCCAGGCCAAGTTCCAGGGCGGCACCGTCACCTCCGGGGCGACAGGAGCCTGGCTGAAGGAACGCAAGGACGGCAGGACCCTGGCCATCAATGTGCGCAACATCCGTGACGACGAGTTGCTGGGCGTGCGTATTTTCGAGTTCGATGCCGATGGCCGCATGCTGCGCCAGATCCATGCCGAAAAAGCCGAGGTGAAGGACAACGACCTGTGGAAGCTCAGCCAGGTGCGCCGCTCCGAGTTCAGCTACCCCGAACCCACACAGGCGCGCCTGCAGCGCTACACCGAAGCCGAATACGACTTCGCCACCAACCTCACCTCCAACATGGTGGCCGCGGCCGTGCACAAGCCCGATCGCATGCCCACCATCGAGCTGTTCCGCTTCATCCAGCATTTGCAGAGCAACGACCAGTCGGCGCAGAAGTACGAGATCGAGTTCTGGCGCAAGCTGTTCTACCCGCTCAGCTGCCTGGTGATGGTGGTGCTGGCCCTGCCTTTTGCCTATCTGCATTTCCGCTCCGGCGGGCTGGCAGGCTATGTGTTCGGCGGTGTGATGGCCGGCATCAGCTTCTTCCTGCTCAACAACGTCTTTGGCTACGCCGGCAATCTGAATAACTGGCAGCCCATGCTGACCGCAGCGGCCCCCGGGGTGATCTATTCATTGCTGTCTCTGGGTGCTTTCACCTGGCTGGTGCTGCGGCGATGAACCCATCCACCCACAGCGGCCCCGGCCCCGGCCCTGCCGCTCCGGCAACGGGCCTGGTGCTGTTCGCACATGGCTCGCGCGACCCGCTGTGGCACCGCCCCATGCAGGCCGTGCGCGATCAACTGCTGGCAGAACAGCCGGGCGCGCTCTGCCTGTGCGCCTACCTGGAGATCAGCAGCCCTTCGCTGCCCGCCGCCATTGCGCAACTGGTCGCCCAGGGCTGCACCCGCATTACGGTGCTGCCGCTATTTCTGGGCACCGGCCGCCACGCGCGCGAAGACCTGCCCCTGCTGCTGGAGCAAGCCCGCCAGCAGCACCCCGGCGTGCAGCTGGACAGCGCCACCCCCGTGGGCGAAGACCCCCGGGTCATCGGCCTGTTGGCGCAAATCGCACAGCAGCACATATATAAAGAACCAAAACTTTAGATAAATCATTCATAATGATGTCCACGCCAGCCGACATCCGCTTATGAATCTGCACCAATTCCGCTTCGTTCAAGAGGCCGCCCGCCGCAACCTCAACCTCACCGAGGCCGCCAAAGCGCTGCACACCTCGCAGCCCGGCGTCTCCAAAGCAATCATCGAGCTGGAGGAAGAACTGGGCGTGGACATCTTCGCCCGCCACGGCAAGCGCCTCAAGCGCATCACCGAGCCCGGCCAGCATGTGCTCAAAAGCATCGAGCTGATCATGCGCGAAGTCGGCAACCTCAAGCGCATCGGCGAGCAATTCAGTGCCCAGGACAGCGGCACCCTCAGCATTGCCACTACCCATACCCAGGCGCGCTACGTGCTGCCCAATGCGGTGGCCAAGCTGCGCGACGCCTACCCCAAGGTCACCATCAGCCTGCACCAGGCCACGCCCCATGAAGTGGCGCGCATGGTGCTGGACGAAGTGGCCGAAATTGGCATGGCCACCGAATCGCTGGCCGATTACCCCGACCTGGTCACCCTGCCCTGCTACGAATGGCAGCACGTGCTGGTGGTGCCCAAGGGCCACCCGTTGGCCACCAAGGAACGCATCGGTCTGGAAGACATCGGTCTGGAAGCGCTGATCACCTACCACCCCTCGTTCACCGGTCGCAACAAGATCGACACCGCCTTTGCCACGCGCAAGATCACCCCGCGCATCGTGCTGGAAGCCATTGATTCGGACGTGATCAAGACCTATGTGCGCCTGGGCCTTGGCATCGGCATCGTGGCCGAAATGGCCATGCGTGACGATCCGGGCGTGGACCTGGTCTCCCGCCCCGTCGGCCATCTGTTCGGTCAGAGCGTGGCGCGTGTGGCCTTCAAGCGCGGCGCCTACCTGCGCAACTTCGTCTATAAGTTTGCCGAAACCCTGAGCGACCGCCTCAGCCGCGACCTGATCGCGCGGGCAATGACCGGCCACGTCAACGATTACGAACTGTGAGCGTACAGTTCACTCAGAGACCTTCCCCAGCCCGGCGCTAGACCCCTAGCCCCCGGGTTTTTGCCTTTTTGCGATTGAGCGATGACCACCGCGCACACCCCCAGTTTTCCCAGCCGCCTGCCCCATGTGGGCACCACCATCTTCACCGTGATGTCGGCCCTGGCCGCCGAACACCAGGCCGTCAACCTCGGCCAGGGCTTTCCGGACTTTGACTGCGACCCCACGCTGCTGGACGCCGTCAACGATGCCATGCGCGCCGGCCACAACCAGTACCCGCCCATGGCCGGCATGCCCCAGCTGCGCGAAGCGGTGGCCGCGAAAATCCACACCCTCCATGGCCGCCAGTACAACGCGGCGACCGAGATCACCATCACCGCAGGTGCCACCCAGGCCATCCTGACCGCCATCCTGGCCACCGTGCAGGCCGGTGATGAAGTGATCGTGCTGGACCCCTGCTACGACAGCTACGCCCCCAATATCGAGATGGCCGGCGGCACCATCGTGCGGGTGCCGCTGACGCCCGGCACCTTCCGTCCGGACTTTGCCAAGATTTCCGCCGCCATCACGCCCAGAACGCGGCTGATGATCGTCAACACCCCGCACAACCCCAGCGCCACGGTGTGGACGGCGGCAGAAATGCAGCAGCTCGAAGACCTGCTGGCTCCCACCAATGTGCTGCTGATCAGCGACGAGGTGTACGAGCACATGGTGTTTGACGGTGCCCAGCACGAAAGCGCGGCGCGCTACCCGGGCCTGGCTGCACGCACCTTCATCGTCTCCAGCTTTGGCAAGACCTACCACGTGACAGGCTGGAAGGTCGGCACCGTGGCCGCTCCCGCCGCACTGACGGCCGAATTCCGCAAGGTGCACCAGTTCAATGTGTTCACCGTGAACACCCCCATGCAGGTCGGCCTGGCCACCTATATGCAGAACCCGGCCCCGTACCTGGAACTGCCTGCGTTCTACCAACGCAAGCGCGATCTGTTTGCCGAAGGTCTGAGCCAGACTCGTTTCAAGCTGCTGCCCACGGCCGGCACCTACTTCCAGTGTGCAGACATCTCCGCCATCAGCGATCTGAACGAGGCCGAGTTCTGCCAGTGGCTGGTCAAGGAAGTGGGCGTGGCTGCCATTCCAATGTCGGCCTTCTACGGCGACGGCTTCGACCAGAAGGTGGTGCGCTTTTGCTTTGCCAAGCAGGACGACACCCTGCGTGCTGCACTGGAACGGCTGCGCAAGCTGTAAGTACCAAAAAGGGCCTGTGCAGGCCCTTGCCCCACCAGGCCGATCTACCTCGGCGCAGGCCCTCACCAACCAGACCCCGACAGGCTGGCAGCGCTGCAGCCAACGGCGCTACCCGGCCCCAGAGTGCGTCCACCACACCAGGGCCAGCTGCACTGGTAACCAGCCCTGTGCAGCTGACCAGCTCCACGTCTTCACATGCCGTGGCATTGCGCCGCGGACCCAGAAATTGCGGATAGCGTCCCAGTGTGAGCAACCTGAGCACCAGCCAGCCGGGCCAAATAAAGAGCAGTTGAAACCCCTGCAAGCGCAGCAAAAAGCTGGACACACGGCCCAGCAGGTGCAACACAATGTCCATACCAGTCGCCCGAAAGCGGTGCAAAGTGGCGGTGCGCGCAGCCAAGCGGATGCGCCGACAGGCCATCCCGTCTGCTTGCATGCTTGCGCACTGCCTGCCGCTTCGGGCTGCCTGCGGAGTGGGCTTTGCGTGGCAGCGATTGCATCCAGGGCATCGGCTATGTCACCCCGCCGGTGCAGCCCCATGCAGGCTGCGCTGTGGCGGGTGATGTCTGCTGGGCCATACTGCGGGCAATCTCCACCCCTCGCCCATAGCTGAATGACCTCCGCCCGAACCGCCCTCACCCTGCACTACATCTTTGATCCACTGTGCGGCTGGTGCTATGGCGCCGCACCGCTGGTGGATGCCGCACGCCAATTGCCCGGCCTGGTCGTGCAGTGGCATGCCGGCGGCATGCTGGCAGGCCCGCACGCACGGCGCATCACGGCCGACTGGCGCGACCACGTGCTACCGCACGACCAACGCATTGCCCAGCTGACCGGCCAACCCTTTGGCTCGGCCTACACCGACGTCCTGCTGAACCAGGTGGGCACGCCGCTGGACTCCGGTCCACCCATCACCGCCCTGCTGGCCGTGCAGGCCATGGACCAAGCCAGCGACCAGCCACAAGTCCACGCCCTGGATCTGCTGCACCGCATCCAGCACGCGCACTACGTGGAAGGCCGCACCATCAGCGATGCCGACACCTTGCAGCAGATCGCCGCCGAGGCCGGGCTGGACCCCCAGCAATTTGCAGCGGCCTATGTGATGCAGTTGGGCGACCGCACGATCGACCACATTCTGGACAGCCGCCAGTGGCTGCAGCGCGCCGGTGGCCAGGGCTTTCCCACCTGGGTGCTGGAATGGCAGACCGCGCCGGATGCCCCGGTACAGCTGCAACGCGTGGACACCGCCAGCTTTCTGGGTCAGCCCGCCGTCTGGCGCGATGCACTGGCGCAGTGGCTGCTCTCTTTGCCGGTCGACTGACCCCTTGCCCCAGTGCGTGCGGACATCTGGCATGCAGACAAACGGCATGATTCTTGCATGCAAAAAATGCATATCTGACACGTTCTGGGAATGCTTCATGCCTGCCATATCCGCCACACCAGCTCTGTACATCCTCAAAACCGGGTCCACCCTGCCCGCGCTCGCGGCAGCGCATGGCGATTTTGAAGACTGGATCACCCAGGGTCTGGCCGGCACACCGCTGGACATCCGCGTGCTGGATGCCCACGCCTGCACCGCAGCCAATTGGCAATGGCCGGAGCGCAGCGCCATGGCCGGCCTGGTCATCACGGGTTCGCACGACATGGTCACCGACGGTGCCGACTGGTGCTTGCGCTGCGAGGACTGGCTGCGCAGCCTGGCCGAGCAGGATCTGCCCCTGCTGGGCATCTGCTTTGGCCACCAGTTGCTGGCCCAGGCCCTGGGTGGGCAGGTCGCCCCGCACCCCGCCGGCCTGGAGCTGGGCACCGTACCCGTTGACGCGCAGCGCGCCGCCGCGCTGGATCCGTTGTGGCACGACCTCCCCGCCCGCTTTCAGGCCCATGCCGTGCACTACCAGTCGGTACGCCGCCTGCCTGCTGGTGCCCAGGTGCTGGCAGCCAACCCGCACGAACCCCACCACGGCTTTCGCTGGGGGGCCCATGCCTGGGGTGTGCAATTCCACCCGGAATTCGATGCGCTGGTGATGCAAGCCTATGTGGACCATGTGCGCCACAGCCTGCACAGCCACGCGCTATCCAGCGCCGACACCAGCGAGTGGCCCGTGTGCAGCACGCCCTGGGCCGCACGCCTGCTGCCGCGCTTTGCGCACTACGCCCACCAGCAACTGCTCACCGACACCGCCCCGCAGTCCTGCACGGCCTGAGCACGCGCACAGCAGCAGCCAGGCAGCGGGCCTGCGCCCGCTGCGCCGGACGGCCTGTCCATCCCGCCTCTATCCTGTTCGATAGCAATCCGCTCCATAGGGACCAGGGTCTCAGGACGTTTCTTGACATACTGGGCGGCCTGTCCCTACTCCGGCCTTGTCACAATGCACACGCGCGGTGCGCCCCACCATCAAAAAGCCCCTGTCCGACAACCCACGCTGCGCGCGCTCTTTAGAGTGGCCCCTATTGCTTTTGGAGATCAAAGATGATGTCGCTAATTGGAACCTTGATTGTGGGTTTGATCGTGGGCCTGATCGCACGCGCGCTCAAACCGGGCGACGATGGCATGGGCTGGATCATGACCATCCTGCTGGGCATTGCCGGCTCGTTCCTGGCCAGCTATCTGGGTGCAGCCATGGGCTTGTACGCCCAGGGTGAAGCCGCCGGCTGGATTGCCTCCGTCATCGGCGCAGTCGTCCTGCTGTTCATCTACAACCTGGTCCGCAGCAAGGCCCGCTGAGCCGACCAACGGCCGCCGCCGGCGCTGCGGCCCGGTAGTCATTGCCCCCACAGCAGGTGTACCCCGGTACACCTGCTTTTTTTCGCCCATGGCGCGTGCGGCACCAACCCACCCCTGCGGCACCAAATCGGCGATCATTGCAGCCATGACCGATGCCTCCACGCCCCGCTACTGGCTCATGAAGAACGAGCCTGATGCCTACTCCATCGACCACGCCCTCGCAGCCCCCGGGCAGACCATTGCCTGGGATGGTGTGCGCAACTACCAGGCGCGCAACTACATGCGCGACCAGATGCGCGTGGGCGACGGTGTGCTGTACTGGCATTCCAGCTGCGCCGAACCCGGCATCTACGGCCTGGCCCGCATCGCCGGCGGTCTGCGCGTGGACGACAGCCAGTTCGACCCAGCCTCACCCTATTACGACCCCAAGAGCAGCCCCGACCGGCCCCGCTGGCTGCTGCTGGATGTGCAGGCCCTGCGCAAGACCCGTCCCATCCTGATCCCCGAGTTGCGCGAACATGCCGCGCTGCAGGGCATGCGTGTGCTGCAACGGGGCAATCGTCTGTCCATCACTGAAGTCACCCCGGCAGAATGGGATTACATCCAGCGCGTGCTGCTGCAGTCTGCAACCTGAGGAGACACCATGCGCGGCGGCATGATCGATTTCAGTTCCTGGTCCTCCATCCTCACCACCGTGGCCAGCCTGCTGCTGATCACCTTGCTGATGGTGGGCATACGCTTGGTCTTCATGCAGACCATCCAGAAGCGCCGTGAACGCGAAAACCGCCAGATCAACGAGCGGCTCAAAACCCTGATGGCCGCCTACAAGACACTGGGTGGTAGCTTCACCGGGCAACTGGCCGTCAGCCCCGTGCATCTGCGTGAGGTGCACGCTGCCGCACGCCGGGCGGAAACCATGGCAGATGCCGCCGAAGCGGAAGACGGCAGCGGCGAAGACAGTGAGGACATCCCGACCTTGAGCAGTAGCGAACGCCAGCGCCGCACGCGCGATTGCGTGGAAGCGGCCCTGTCCGATGTGATCCTGCTGGGCACCGAAGAGCAGGTGCGTCTGGCCGCCCAGGCGGCGCAGGACATGGTGGCCGGCCGCGCCATCGAAACCGCGCCGCTGGTGGCCTCGCTGCGCCAGTTCATCCGTGCGGCACTGGACCTGGAGCCGATTCCCGCCCACATCACCATTCCCAACCAGGGCCCCACGCGCAGCAGCACCAGTGGTGGCAACGCCCGGCGCGCAACCGGTGCTGCAGGCGGCACGGGCGCGGCAACCGGCGGGGGCCGCGCAGGTGGTGGTGGCGGTGCGGCTGCCGGTGGCATGGGAGGCATGGGCGTCGGCATGGGGCTGGGAGGCCTGCGCAAAGAAAGCGGTTCCGAAACAGAGTGACCCGCGCCACGCCGCATGCGACCTCTGTGCGCACACCCGGTGGCCAGCGCGGCCAGCGAGGGCCGTGCCGGAAAGAAGCTGCTGCAAGACCATGCCCCCCCGGCACAGCCGCCGCGGTCGCGTCCGCACAGCGGACCCTGGACTTTCATATGTCGGCGCTATGCTGGTGCCGTCTTCTCTCGTGCCGCCATGCCCTACCCCTCTACTCCCCCACGCGCCGTGGCCCCGGTCACCTTCGCAATGCCGCTGCATCCTGACCGCACAGCCGGGCCCCAAGACCCCAACACTCCAGGCGATGGCATGCCATCTCCTCCCGCAGCCTCCACCTCGCGGCCGCCCGCACGCTGGCGCCAGGTGCTGGAAGTGTTCGTCGTCTTTCTGCAATTGGGCCTGACCTCGTTTGGTGGGCCAGCGGCACATCTGGGCTATTTCCGCACAGCGTTCGTGCAGCGGCGCCAATGGCTCAGCGACGCGCAATATGCAGACTTGGTGGCGTTGTGCCAGTTCCTGCCCGGCCCGGCCAGCAGCCAGGTAGGCATGGCCCTGGGCCAGTTGCGTGCCGGTGGCTGGGGCGCGCTGGCGGCCTGGCTGGGTTTCACGCTGCCCTCGGCTCTGCTGCTGATCGCCCTGGCCCTGGGCCTGTCGCACGCAGTAGGGCAGGAGGGCGCGTTCCACGGCGTGCTGCACGGACTCAAACTGGTGGCCGTGGCGGTGGTGGCCCAGGCCGTCTGGGGCATGGCCCGCAGCCTGTGCCCGGACCGGCTGCGCGCCACCCTGGCGTTCGGCGCGGCAGTGCTGACCTTGGGGCTGTCCGCCCACCTAGGCGCCAGCGTGCAACTGCTGCTGATTGCACTGGGCGCGCTGATCGGCTGGCGCTGGGTACGGCCGGCCTTGCCCGCGTCGGTGGTCACCGACCTCGCTCCCGACACTGGTATCTCCCGCCGCACCGGCGCGGCCTTGCTGCTGCTGTGCCTGCTGCTGGGTCTGGTTCTGCCGCTGCTGGCCCACGGCACCCGGTCACCGCTGTGGCAGGCCGTCAGCGTGTTCTACCAGGCTGGCGCCTTGGTGTTTGGCGGCGGCCATGTGGTGCTGCCGCTGCTGCAAGGCGGCGTGGTGCAGCCCGGCTGGCTGAGCAGCGAGCAGTTTCTGGCCGGCTACGCCGCCGCCCAGGCCGTACCGGGGCCGCTGTTCACGCTGGCGAGCTATCTGGGTGCGCTGCTGCCGCTCGGCTTGGGATCGGGGGCATGGTCGGCCTGGCTGGGTGGCCTGCTGGCCCTGGTGGCCATTTTTCTGCCCGCCGCCTTGCTGGTGCTGGGCGCGCTGCCGTTCTGGGCAGCGCTGCGCGCCCACCCTGTGGCCCAGCGCGTGCTGGCGGGGGTGAACGCCGCGGTGGTAGGCCTGCTGCTGGCGGCCCTGTACGACCCGGTGTGGACCAGCGCCATCCACAGCCGGCAGGACTGCGCATTGGCCCTGCTGTACCTGGCGCTGTTGGCCGTGGCCCGTGTGCCGCCCGTGGCGGTGGTGCTGCTGGCTGCAGGCCTGGGCTATGTCTTGGTGTCTTGAGGCCGCAGCCAGCAGCCCACCCAGCGAAGTCTCCCTCTCCGAGAGCCCCACGATCTGGTTCATGAACGGCATATACCCAGACGACCCCGGGCTTCGCCAACCGCTGCCCCACTCCGGGCCACAATAGCGGCCGCAGCCCTGGATTCCAGCGGCTGCGTTTTTCCAGACCTCTTGAATTGAAAGCCCTGACCATGGCCTTTGCCGACAACCTGCGCCAGCTGCCCGCCATCACCCACATTGCCGCCCTGCACCTGCTGGACGACAGCGGCGCCGTGGTCGCCACCATCCCCAACGCCCCGGGCAAGGCTGGTTCGGTCACCGTGTACAACGCCCTGGCGGCCAAGCACGGCAGCATCAATGTGGCAGCGGCCGAAGAAGGCCTGCAGATCTTTGCCGAGCACACCGAAGACGCCAAGGCCCGCCCCGGCGCGCACCCCAATATCGACCGCCTGCTCGAGGTGATTGCCACCGGCAAGGGCTTCACCGTGCAGATCGACCCGGCCTGATTGCGCAGCAGACAGGCTGCTGCCAGCCTGTCGCCCACGCGCCTGCCGGAGGGCCGCAACCGGCAGGCGCGTCTTCCGCACCACAGCGGTTGGCACGGCCGGTGCACATCCGGTGTTTACGCCAGTGGTGTACTGCCGCAGCGCCGCCTAGAGTGCAGCGCATGACCACATCGACCGCCTCCAACACCGCAGCAACCGCCGCAGCCGGCGCCACTGCCTCACCCCTTCCCGCTCTCCGCCACTTTCGCTGGACGCTGCAGGACCATATTGCCCACCTGCAGCTCAACTGCCCGGACAGCCTCAACACCATGAGCCCCGGCTTCTGGCGCGAGCTGGATGCCGTGCTCCACCACCTGCAACACAGCCCGGAAGCCCAAACGGCCCGCGCCCTGGTCATCAGCAGCACCGGCAAGCACTTCTCGGCCGGCATGGCCCTGGAGACCTTTGCCAACCCCGGCTTCGCCCCGGACGACCGCACACCCGAAGGCCGCGCCGCACTCGCCGAAATGCTGTGGGACATGCAGGCCACACTCACCCGCATTGAAGAGCTGCGCCTGCCGGTGATTGCCGTGCTGCAAGGCGGCGTCATTGGCGGCGCGCTGGACATGGTGGCCTGTGCCTGCATCCGCTACGCCACACACGATGCCTTCTTCTGCGTACAGGAAATCAACATCGGCATGGTGGCCGACATCGGCAGCCTGCAGCGCTTGCCCAAGCTGCTGCCCATGGGGCTTGTCAAGGAGCTGGCCTACACCGGTCGCCGCTGGCCCGCAGCCCAGGCCCTGCAACAGGGCTTTGTCAATGCCGTGCTCGACACCCCTGACGCCGCACTGCAAGCCGCCATGGCCTGCGCCCGGGAGATTGCCCGGCACCCACCCGTGACCATCTGGGGCACCAAGCAGGCCCTGCATTACGCACGCGACCACAGCGTGCAGGACAGCCTGCGCCAGATGGGCTGGCTGCAGTCCGGCATCTGGAGCAACCGCCATGTGATGGAAGCCCTCCAGGCCGGCCAGCAAAAGCGTGCGGGAAGCTTTCCGGAAACCGGCGGGTACCGGCAGTTTGGAGCGCTGGAAACAGAATAGACCCATATCAGCGTCGGCACACTGCGCGCCGCGCACGGCACTCACTGGAGCGATCCTCACACGCCAAAGGTATCCAGAGCAAATCCCGGAGAGTCCGGGATTTTTTATGCTGTCCACAGTGCCCATGTCTCCCCATAGCCTGGCCGGATGGAGCACTGCCTGAGAAGGCCGATCAGAGTCATATGCATTCCACATCCTGCGGTCTGTGCCGCGCACAGGCTATGGGGCTCTTCACGTAGATACCCGTTTCCTATCCATGGCTAAATGGTATTTGCTGCTCTGACAACCCTCCTAACATGAATGCCCACTTACGCGGAGTTCGTGCATGTGGCGTGTGTTGTCGGCACCAGAAGGTTCGGTCGGAGGAGCGCATGAAAGGTGAAACCCCATTGGATGACTTTCCTCGCAATCTGGGCGCGGAGCAGTTGATGGCACTCGACAGGGTCATGGCCATTGCAGAGTTCGAGCTCGATGGCACGCTGCGCCATGCCAATGCCAATTACCTGCAGCTGTTTGGCCTGTCGCATGACATGGCGCGGGGCAGAAAGCACCGCAGCTTCTGCCCGCAAGCCCTGCTCAACAGCGGACGCTACAGCACCATCTGGTCGAATCTGTGTGCCGGAAACCCCTTCTCCGGTCCCGTGGAGCGCATACGCGACGATGGCCGCAGTTGCTGGCTGGACGCCACTTATTCCCCCGTATTCAACGCACAGGGTCAGGTGCAGCATATTCTCAAGATTGCGACCGACATCACGGACCGCTACGTCAAAGAGCAGGCACAGCAGGAGCATCTCACGCGGTTGACGCTGATCGCGGACACCTCGGATGCGGCTTTGATCATCAGCGACAAGGACTCCCGCATCCTGCATGTGAACCGCGGTTTCACCCGTCTGTTTGGCTGGCAGAACGAAGAAGCGCTGGGAAAGGCCCCCATCGGCCTGCTGGCACCGCACCTGCCGCCCGAATTTTCAGAAAACTACCACGGCGCATTGCGTGCCGGGACGTCCGTGGAGCGGGAAGAAATTGTGGTGGGCAAAAGCGGTCAGCGCTACTGGGTCAAGGTCATCAGCAACCCCATCCAGGATGCGCAGGGTGCATGGATATACACCGTCTCCATGCTCACGGACATCACCCGCTCCAAGATGCACGAGGCGTTGCAGCACCGCGTCCTGGAGGCCTTGGCACGCGAGCGTCCGTTGACGGAGGTTCTGGAACTGGTCTGCCAGGAAGTCGAGCGGATTGCGCCGGAAGTGACGGCCTCGGTTCTGGAAGTGGACGCCCAGGGACTGCTGCACCCCTTGGCGGGCGCGAGCTTGCCCCAATCGTATTCGCAGCTTCTGGACGGACAGTCCATCGGTCCTGCCGCCGGCTCCTGCGGCACGGCGGCCTGGCGCAATGCACCGGTCATCGTGGACCACATCGCCCAGGACCCGCTCTGGAAGGAGTACCGGCATCTGGTGCTGCCGCTGGGCTACCAGGCCTGCTGGTCGACGCCTATCCGCAACAGCCAGCACCAGCCCATTGGCACGTTTGCCTTCTATTTTCGGGAACCACGGGCCGAGGCTTCGCAGGACTTTCACCAGAAGCTGATCGACGCCTGTACGCATTTGTGCGCCCTGGCACTGGAGCGCGAATCGGACCGGCACCGCATTCGCCAGCTGGCGTTCTACGATGGGCTGACTGGCATGCCCAACCGGGCCTTGCTGCGCGCCAAGGCAGACCAGGCCATCGCCTCGGCTGCGCGCAACCACGAGCAACTGGCCGTGCTGTTTATTGACCTGGACCGCTTCAAGCAGGTGAACGACTCCCTGGGCCATGGAGCCGGTGACGAGTTGCTGCGCACCATGGCGGCCCGGTTGCAACAGGTGCTGCGCGCCAACGACATCGTCGGTCGCCTGTCCGGCGATGAATTTGCCGCAGTGCTGACGCAATGCGATGCGGACCATGCCACCAGCACGATCGAGCGCCTGCAGGTGCTGCTGGCAGAACCGCTGACCATCAAGAAAACCAGCCTGACCATCTCTGCCAGCATCGGAATTTCCCTCTTTCCCGCCGATGGACAGGATCTGGAGACACTGCTGCAGCATGCCGACATGGCCATGTACCAAGCCAAAAGCACGGGCAGGGGCAGGTTCTGTTTTTTCAGCCACGAAATGAACCGTGTGGCACAGCAGAAGCTGATGCTGGAGATGGAACTGCGCAGCGCCCTGCAAGGCCGGCAACTGCGCCTGCGGTTGCAGTACCAGCCGCAAATCGATCTGGCGACCGGCGAACTCTACGGCGTGGAGGCACTCGCGCGCTGGACGCATGCGGAGATCGGCGAAATTCCTCCTGCGCAGTTCATCGCGCTGGCACAGGAACACGGTCTGACGGCCGAGCTGGGCCGCTGGGCCCTGGATGAAGCCTGTCGCCAGCTGGCGCAATGGCGCCGGGAAGGCGTCGGCGTGCCGGCTGTGTCGGTCAATCTCTCGCCGACGGATTTTCAGCACCTCGATCTGGCACAGATGACTGCCGATACGCTGCACCGCCATGGCCTGCAACCGCAGGACCTCACCCTGGAACTGACGGAAAGCATTCTGCAGGATGCCAACCCCGCCACGCTGAAAACACTGCACGACATCCACAGGCAGGGGGTGCGGCTTTCCATGAAGGACTTTGGCGCCGGATATTCCAGCCTGAGCTACCTGCGCCGCCTGCCCGTCAGCGAACTGAAACTGGACCCCAGCTTTGTTGCCGACCTGCAGCATGACGAAGCGGCACGCTCGCTGAGCAGCGCCATTTTGGGCGTGGGCAAAAGCCTGCACCTGTCTGTGGTGGCGGAAGGGGTGGAAACCGATGCGCAGCGCAACCTGCTCAAGGACCTGGGCTATCCGGCAGCCCAGGGGTTTCTGTTTGCAAAGCCCCTCCATCCATCGGAGCTTCCTGGTTGGCTTGCCTGCAACCTGCAGAGCCGCGCACCGGCTGCTGGCCGTGTGCCCACCCCTGGGGGTTGCGAATTCATCGGCCCTTGACGAATTCCGGGCGAGCCCGCCAGGCGGTTCCCGGCCTCCGGGCTGACCCCAAGGGTTGAGAGATCGCCTTATGCGAGGCGGCTCCAGGCGCGAGCCGCCGGCCCTAGGCACTGCCGCCGTCTTCCAGACGACAGCCCCCTCCAGCTTAGATCACGGCCTCAATCAGGAACGGGCCGTTTTCCGCCAGCCCGGCCTGCAGGGCCTTCCTGAATTCTTCGACCGTCTCGCAGCGCACCGCCGGCACACCCATGGATTCGGCCAGCTGGGTCCAGCGGATGGCGGGCTGGTCCAGCGTCAGCATGCGCTGTGCGTTCTCACCGGGGGTTTGGGTGCCCACGGCCTTCATCTCGCCATGCAGGATGGCATAGCTGCGGTTGGCGTAGATGATGGTCAGGCACTTGAGCTTTTCACGCGCCTGGGTCCACAGGCCCTGGCAGGTGTACATGGCGCTGCCGTCGGCCTGGAAAGCCACCACTTGGCGGCTGGGTGCGCCAATGGCCGCCCCCACCGCCGTGGGGATGCCCTGGCCGATGGCGCCACCGGTGATCACCAGCCAGTCATGGGGCACGGCCTGCATGTTGTGCGCCGCAATGTCGCGGCCGGAGGTGATGGATTCATCCACCACGATGGCGCCTTCAGGCAAGGCCTGCAGCGCCACCAGATTGACAGCGCTGGCGGTCAGCGGCCCGCTGGTGGGCGCATGGATGTGACCGGCAGCCTGCACGGCCAATGGCGCCTTGCGGTCCACGCCCAGCGCAGTGGCCAGCGCCTGCAGCGCCAGCAGCACATCCTCTTCCGGGCTGCACGCCGTGTGGATGGCACAGCCCGCCGGCGCCAGCGTGCTGGGCTTGCCGGGGTAGGCAAAGAAGGCCACCGGCTGGGGCGCGCCCAGCAACACCAGTTGTTGCACTTCGGCCAGGGCCTGCAGACCGGCATCCACCACATAGGGCAGGCGCTCCACCGCCACGGCGCCGCGGCCGCGCTGCATGCGGCGAAATGCCGTGGGCGTCATCAACCGCGCGCCGGTGGCCTGGGCAATGCGGCCGGCAATCTGCAGCGCTTCGGGCTCCAGCGCCTGTGGCCCCAGGAACAGCACCACTTGCTCTTCAGCCTGGATGGCGCGCAGCATGGCACGGGCCACATGTTCGATGTGCTGCACATCCGGTGCGGGTGCAGCCAGCAGGCGAGCCTGTACCGGCCGGGTGTCCTTGGGCAGCTCGCCCCAGGCACAGTCGGCCGGCAGGATCAGCGTGGCCACCTGGCCGGGCTTGCGCAGTGCCTCGCCCACGGCGCGGGCCGTGTCCTTGCCCACCGCCTGCGGCGCTGCAATGCGGTGCACCCAGTGCGACATAGGGCGTGCCAGCGATTCGATGTCGGAGGTCAGCGGCGCATCGTACTGCTGGTGGTAGGTGGCATGTTCGCCCACCACATTGACGATGGGCGAACGTGCACGGCGCGCGTTGTGCAGATTGGCCAGGCCATTGGCCAGGCCCGGGCCCAGGTGCAGCAGCGTGGCAGCCGGCTTGCCGGTGATGCGCGCGTAGCCGTCGGCTGCGCCGGTGACCACGCCTTCAAACAGACCGAGCACGCAGCGCATCTGCGGCTTGCGGTCCAGCGCGGCCACAAAGTGCATTTCCGACGTACCGGGGTTGGCAAAGCACACATCCACCCCGTTGGCCAGCAAGGTGTCACACAGCTGATCGGCACCGTTCATCTTTTGTTTCCTTTCAAATCCATAGCTGCTTGCGCACATGCAGCAAGCGCGGGAGGACATTCCTCCAATGCCTGAAGCGTGCCTGGGGACAGACTAGTCCGTCTGTCGCCCGGGCGTCAATGGCCCGCGCAGCTGGCGCACGGCGGCATCTCGGAACATGTGCGCACGCTCAGTTCTGGATGCTGATCTGGTTGTCCTTGACCACCTTGCTCCAGCGCGCGCGCTCAGCCACCTGGAACTTCAGGTAATCCGCCCCCTGCAGCCCGCCCGGCTCGGCACCGATGGCCTTGAGCTTGTGGATGTAATCCGGGTGCTGAAAGATCCTGGCCGATGCGGCCACCAGCCGCTGCAGCGCCTCGGGCGGCAGGCCCTTGGGTCCGGCAATGCCGAACCACGAATAAATGGGGTCTTTCAGAATCCCAGTTTCCAGCACGCTGGGCACCTGGGAAATGTCAGCCACGCGCTGCTGCGAAGTCACCACCAGTGCCCGCACCTTGCTGCCGTCCTTGACATGGGGCAGCGAGGACGAGAGGTTGTCGAACACCGCATCCACCTGCCCGCCGATCAGTGCCGGGATCGATTCCGCGCTGCCCTTGAACGGCACATGGGTCCACTGGAAGTCGCCCTGCGAAGCCAGGTACGCCCCGCTCAGGTGCAGCGACGAGCCAATCCCGGGCGATGCATAGTTCAGCTTTCCCGGGTTGCTTTTCGCATAGGCCACCAGCTCCTGCAGCGTCTTGAAAGGCGAGTCTTTTTTCACCAGCAGGATATTGGGCTGCTTGGTCTGCAGACCGATGTGCTCGAAACTGCCCACCGGATCGAAGCCCAGGGCCGGATAGACGAACTGGTTGATGCTCTGGGTGCCGATGGACACCTGGCCCAGCGTGTACCCATCGGCCGGCGACTTGGCCAGCACACCCACCCCCAGATTGGCACCGGCGCCGGGCCGGTTTTCCACCACCACGGGCTGGCCCAGTTCTTTGGACAGAAAGTCGGCATACAGGCGCCCGGCAATATCGGCGCTGCCGCCGGCCGGCCAGGGCACGATGAATTTGATGGGCCGGTTCGGATACGCCCCTTGTGCCCAAGCCGCCAGAGGCCCGGACGCAACCGTCGCCCCGCAGGCCGCCAAGGCCCAGCCCAGAACTCCACGCCGAGATTGCTTCATGCACTTGCCTCCTCCAGATGGATGAGAAGCCAGTGTAGAAAGCGGGCGCTGCGCTTTCAGGCGTGCATACCCTAGCCGGCAGTCGCCAGGATTACAGACGGTATAGCCACCGCTGCGGCCCTGGCTGCAGCTTTTTACGCGTTGACACCTTCACGCCGCCCATCCACCGCACCCGAGCCACACCGCCAGCGCCACAGGTGCCGCCAACAGGGCCAGCCAGGCCACGGTGCGCGGGGACACGCTCAGCCCCCAGGCCACCGTCAAAGCGCCGGCTGACAGGCAGCCCAACCAGGCCACCGTCCCCACCGTGCCGCCCCAGGCTTGCACACAAGGCACCACGGCAGCTGCCAGCAGCAACACCCCCGCCACCTGCAGCAGCACGGCACGCCGGCGGGACAACTCTCCGTCGCCGTGGAGCTGCCCGTGGTGGCGGTCGATCGCCAGCGCCAGTGCCGCCATGCCGGCCAGCGCAAGCGCCCAGGACAGAAGAAAAGCCAGTCCGGTATTCATGCGGCCTCCTTGGCACGGGTAGCCGATGCAGGTACGGACACGTCAGCCGCGGCAACGCCCCCCCCTGCCGCCTTGCGAGTTGTGGCGACCGGCCGGTGCTGGGTGCGCCTGCGCAGTGCCAGCAGGGCCACACCACCACAGGCCAGTGCCACCAGCTCCACGCCCATGCTTTCCCAGTCTGCGCGCAGGAACTGGGCCCACAGCTGGTCGCCCACCGTCATCCAGTTCAGCAGCGGCAGCAGCAGACACAGCGCGGCCAGCGCGCCCAATTGCTCGTTCCAGGCCCTGGCGGGCGGGCGGTACAGCGCGTGCACCAGCGCCAGCAGCCACAGGCCAAAGAACGTGGCCAGTTCCCAGTCATGGCGGTGGGCCAGCTCCACGGGCACCAGCCGGTTCGCCCACAGGTAGCCGATGCAGGCCAGCGCCAGCCCGGCAATGGCCGCCACATTCAGGCCTTCAATCAGCCCATACACGCGGGCGGTGGCGCGGCCAAACTCGCCCAGGTGCTTGGTACGGCGCTTGACCATGAACAGCACGGCGCCGGTGGCCACCATGGCGCTGCCCGCCAGGCCACACAGAAAGTACAGCCACTTGAGCGCCAGCCCCCCAAACTCCACCCGGTGCAGGCCGCCCAGCACCGACTGCGCCAGCGAAGCACCGCCACCGTCCACCCCACCGGGCAGCCGCACCTGCAGCACCTCGCCCGTCGCGGCCGAGAACATCACCATGCCGCTGGTGGCACTCAGGCGCTGGCGCATGCTGTCCTCCTGGTTCCAGCCATACACGCCAATGCGCGCTGCGGCATCGCCCGGATGGCTGATCACCACGGCCCGCACCGGCTGGCCCATCAGTTGCTGGCCGCGCAGGGCAAACGGCTCCAGATCGGGTACCGCCATGGCCTGGCCGGAACGTGGGGGCTTGCCCCCCTCCTCCAGCGCCGCCATGTGCGCCCGCACCCCCTCACTGCCCGCCCCGTAGAAGGTCACCACGCCGGCCGGCATGAAGCTCAGACCCGAAATCACGATCCCGGTATAGGCAATCATCAGTTGGAACGGCAGCGTCAGCACGCCTGTGGCGTTGTGCGCATCCAGCCAGCTGCGCTGACCTTTGCGGGGGCGAAAGGTGAAGAAATCCTGAAAAATGCGCCGGTGCGTGATGACCCCGCTGACCAGCGCCACCAGCATCACCATGGCCGCAATGCCCACGGCCCACAGCCCCGCCCTGCCAGCGTGCAGCTGGTAATGGAAGTCCACAAAATGGTGCCCGCCCAGGGTGTCACGGGCCGTGCGCGCGACGGCACCCAGCGGCTCCCCGGTGGCAGGGTTCAGCCTGGCCTCTGCATAAGCACGCGCGGCATCGAACCAGTACACGTTCAGGCGCCCTGCGCCCTCGGCATCGGCCGGCCACAGTTCCCACATCTCCGCGTCGGGATGGTGCTGTTCCATATAGGCCAGCCCCCAGGCCAGGCGCTGGGACAGGTTGCCCCCGGCTTCAGCCGCCGGATCCGCCGCCTGCGCGGCCTCCTCAGCGTGGTGCTCGGGGGTCATCCAGTGGGTGATCGGCTCCTCGAACACGGCCAGCGTGCCGGTCAGAAACACCGCGAACAGCAGCCATGACACCCACAGCCCGCACCAGGTGTGCAGCCAGGCCTGGGCCTGGCGAAAGCTGCCACGGCCCACGCCGCTGGTAGAAGGTGATTTGGCCATCTCAGCCCCCTGTCCCGGCACGGGCGCAGACCCAGCTGACCAGCACCAGCAGTGCCACGGTGGCCAGCAGCACACCCCAGACACGGGCCAGCGACACGGGCGAGAACGCCCAGATCGCCGCCACCACATAGACAACAAAACTCCACTGTATGCCGGCCAGCACCGCTTCCGCGCGCGCCACGGGCAAAACCGCAGCCAACAGCACGGCGACGGCACTGGCTACGGCATAGCCCCCCAGCGCGGCGGCCAGCACGCGCGAGAGCATGGAAAAGCCCGGACGGGCGGTCAAAGCAAGCGACATGGCGCAGCAATCCCTCAGCGAGAAACAGACAGAAAAAACGGGGGCGCAAATACCCCCTTCTCAGGCTATGACACGCGAGATCGAAAAAAGGGCCATCTTATTGTGGCCAAGGGGGTTGTCCGGGACGGGCCTGGCCCCTGCGCGCTGGCCCGCTGGCGCCGGAACCGGCAACGCCCCCTGCCGCGCAGGCGCTTACCGCCCCATCCTGCCCAGGGAATGCCCGCACGCCCCATCGGCTGCTGAAACCAGCAAAGTACCGAGAACCACCCACAGCAGGTGATCCTGCGGCGCAGCCAGCGCGCTCAGAAGCGGTAGCGTGCCGTCAACATCACATTGCGCGGGTCGCCAAAGAAGTTCGGCCCGTTGTCCGCACCAATGCCCGAGTAATAGCTGCGGTCGAACAGGTTGTTGACATTCAGGCTCAGGTCCAGCTGGCGGCTGAGTGCATAAGCCGCGTGCAGGCCGACCAGGGCATAGCCTCCTTGGCGCACATTCCAGGTGCTGGAGATGCTGTCCTGAACATGGACCGAACCACCAACCTTCCAACGGTGCAACGCCCCCGGCAGCTGGTAGCTCGTGGCCAGCTTGAACAGATGGCGCGGCATATTGGTGGCGTAACGCGACCCGACGCTGTAGCTTCCCGTGGGGTCGTAGCCCGAGGCGGCGGCCACCCGCTCGGCCGAAGCATAGGTAAAGCTGGCAGACATCTGCCAGCCACGCGCCAGCTCGCCCGCCACCTCGAACTCCACACCCCGGCTGCGCACCTTGCCCGCAGGCTGGTAGCAGGTGGTCAGCTGTCCCGTGCATGCGGAGCTGGGCAGCGCGTCGGGCAGGTTTTCCAGATCGATCTGGAACAGCGCCGCGCTGGCATTCAGGCGGCCGTCCAGGTATTCGCCCTTGATGCCCAGCTCCAGATTGCGGCCCTGCTCGGGCGCCAGCGTGCCGCCATCGGCCGTGTTGTAGCTTTGCGGATTGAAGATGCGTGTCCAGCTGCCATACACGGCATGGGTCGGGCTCAGCGCATGCACCACCCCGGCATACGGCGTGAACTTGTGGCTGGCCTTCTGGTGCGTTTCTCCATAGGGATAGTCGCCGTCGAACTGCACCTGGTTGCGCTCATACCAGTCCAGGCGCGACCCCAGGATCAGCTTGGTCGCATCGGTCACGGCCAGGCGGGTCATGCCGTAGACGCTGGTCTGCTCCATGTCGGCCTTGCGCCGCCACAGGCCGTACGCACCCACCGTGGGCAGGGACACGCTGCGCGGGTCCCAGTTCAGCGGATTGAAGGTCGCCAGGGTGAAACTGCCGTCGATGGTGGCGCCACCACCCACATCATCCCAGCGGCTGCGCCGGTGGCTGGCGCCCACCACCACATCGTGGCTGCGGCCCCAGGCGGTGACTGCGCCCGAAAGCTGGGCATCGAAGCTGCGCTGCGTGCGCTCATAGTCGTAACCGCCACCACCCAGACTGAACAGCGGCTGGCCGCCGGCGTCGATGGTGGCCGAACGCAGATAGGACCCCAGCATGTGCATCTCGCTGTCGATGGCCGATGCCGCGAACTTGGCCTTCCAGCCGTTGCCCAGGCGGTGCTCCACATCGGCGAACACCGTGGTGCTGCGTTTGTCCCAGAAAGACCAGCTGGGACTCATGCGCGTGGAACGACGGATCGGCAGAAAGCTGCCGTCGGGCATGGTGCCCAGACCGTTCCAGTCCACCCCGGGATTGTCCTCGTTGCTGTACGAAGCGCCCAGGCTCACGGTGGTGGAAGGCGCCAGATCCGCCTCCAGAATGCCGTAGGCCAGGGTGCGCCGGTTCTGGTAGTCATCAATGAAGGAATGCCGATCCTGGCGGCTGACCACGGCACGCCCGCGCAGCGTGCCGGCTTCGTTCAACGGCCCCCCCAGGTCCACCGAACCGGTGTAATCATCCCAGCTGCCGGCACTGACCGTGGCCGAACCCTGGAATTCGCGTGTCGGGCGTTTGCGCACCAAGTTGATGGAGCCGCCCGGCGTCCCCGCCCCCTCGCTCAGGCCGGCCGCGCCGCGCATGGCTTCCAGGCGGTCGTACATGGACAGCGCGCCCGTGGACAGCGCCGCCTCCTCATATTCCATGGGCAAGCCGTCGACCATCAGGTTGTTGATCTGGAAGCCGCGCGAGGAAAAACGGTAGCGCTCGCCGCCCCACTTGCTCACCGTCAGGCCGGGGGTGGCCTGCACGGCGTCGGCCAGCGACACCAGCCCCCGGTCTTCAATCTGCTGGCTGGTGACCACGGACACGGCCTGCGGGGTCTCGCGCGGCGACAGCGCCAGGGGCGTGGCGGTACGCATCCGCCGGGCGGTGTAGCTGCCAGTGCCTTCCGTGGCGTCGCTGGGCTCGGCATTCGCCGTCACGCGCACTTCGGCCAGCGTGGCCCCCTCCTGGTTGCGGCTGCGCGGCTGCGGCTGTTTTTGCAGGGTATAGCTGCCGCCAGGGCGCGGCACCAGCTCCAGGCCGCTGCCCGCCAGCAGGCGCTGCAAAGCCGCCTGGGGCGTGAAACTGCCCGCCACGCCCGGACTGCTCAGTCCCTGGGTCAATGCCGGGTCGAAAGACAGCGCCACGCCCGCTGCGGCAGCCACCTCGGCCAGCGCACGGCCCAGCGGGCCTGCGGGGATCTCGTAGCTCTGGGCAGCCATGGGCGTGGTCGCAGGCACGGGGGCCGCCGCCTGGGCCGCGCTGGCCGCCAGGGCACAGCCCAGCAAGACCAGCCGTACGGCGTGGGCAACAGGGTGGAAGACAGGGCGTGAAGCCTGAAATGCGGGCATGAAAAGCGGTCCTTGGCAAAAAAGTGAAGGGCAAAAAGCGGTTTCACTTCCCTTACCAAGCGAGCCGAAAAAAAGTCTCAGGGGACGGGCAGATTTTTTTGTCCAGGGCGTGCAGGCCGCTGCAGCCCTGCAAGCCGCGCGCCCTAACGCGCCAGCAGCGTGACCCAGTGCCCACGCCAGCGCTGGTGCGCCTGGATGGGGTACGTTGCTTGCAGCATGGCCAGCGCACGGTCGGTATCCGTCAGTGGATAGGCTCCGGACACCCGCAGGCCCGCCACCTCCGGCGCGCATTGCAAAATGCCGCTGCGGTAGCGTGACAGCTCGGCGCAGACATCGCTCAACGCCATGGCATCGGCCATCAACATGCCGTGCACCCAGGACTGCTGCTGTACCGACACCGGCGCCAGTGCGCTGACGCCCTGCTTCGTCAGCTCTGTCTGCTGTCCCACCGGCACCACAGTGCGGGGGACCGTCACTCCGTGCAGCGTGACCTCCACCGCGCCCTCGGTCACCGCCAGGTGCACCACCGCATCCTCCTGGCGCACCGTGAAACGTGTCCCCAATGCCCGCAGCCGCCCCAGGGCGGTGTGCACAGCAAAAGGACGCTGCAGGCCGGTGGCGTCCGGCGCGGTTTCCACCGCAATCGCCCCTGTGCGCAGATGCACCGTACGCTGGAGGCCATCGAACACAATGTCCACGGCGCTATGGGTATCCAGCAGCAGCTGGCTGCCATCGGCCAGGGTCACGCGGCGCTGCTCGCCCGTGGCGGTGCGCACATCGGCCGTCCAGCCCTGCTCCCCCGCCCATTGCCAGCCCAGCCAGGCCGTTGGTGCCACGGCCAGCAAGGCTGCCAGTTTGGCCACCACCTGACGGCGTGAAGTGCGGGCATGGCGTACCGGGCGGTCCAGAACCGGCATGGCCCAGTCACGGGGCAGATCACCCAGCCGCCCCATCAGCAGCTCTGCGCGGGCCCACGCCTGGCGGTGGGCGGGACTGCGGGCGCGCCAGCGCTCGAAGTCCGCGCATTCCGCCTCCGTCATTCCCTGGTCGTGCCACAGCACCAGCCAATCGGCCGCCTCGTCCAGAATGCGCGCATCCATTGCATCACCGGCCATGAACCTGTTCACTCCACCAGTTGCAGGCATTGGCGGAACGCCTGGGCCATATAGCGTTTGACGCTGGTCAGCGACACCCCCAGCTGCAGGGCAATGTCTTCGTATTTCATACCCTCCAGCTGCGACAGCAGGAAGGTGCGGCGCACCACGGGCGCCAGCGTGTCCAGCATGGCATCGATCTCCTGCAGCGTCTCCAGCACCAGCGCGCGTTGCTCAGGTGAAGGGGCCTGCGGCTCGGGCAACAGCGCCAGGGCCTCCAGGTACGCCTGCTCCAGTGCCTGGCGCCGGTACCAGTTCACCAGCACGCCCTTGGCCACGGTCGTCAGGTAGGCACGCGGCGTCTCGATCGCAGCCACCTCCCTGGCTCCCAGGATGCGCACAAAAGTGTCCTGGGTCAGATCCGCGGCGTCGCAGGCGTTCGACAGCCTCCGGCGCAGCCAGGCCAGCAACCAGCTGTGGTGGTCCAGATACAGGGTGGCGGTGTCCCGCGAAGAAGATGGGAGGCTGGAAGGCATATAGGAGCCGGTCGGTCCGCTGCAAATCAAACAAGAATGGTTCTTATTCATTCTATTGCAGTCACTGCCGACAATGAATGGTCTTCGCCTTCCCCGTTCTTTGTGAGGGGAACCTGCCACGGCGTGCGACACGGTGTGCGGTGCGGCTTCGGACACCGCGCATGACGCTACCTTGTCCCATGGCGGCATGCCCTGAGCCAGCCGGTGGACAGCCCCTGCCCCGGCCCGCCACCTTCGCATCCTGCGCAGGCAACCCCTCGCAATGCGGCAAGGCTGCCACCGCCATGCGTCACCAAGGTGTCAGAAAAATGCCGACAAGCCGTCATATTTCAGGGTTGACTCCCCGTAAGTGCCGCGCAAGTTATTGGGAGATGCCTTCAGCACGCATAGAATCAGCCGCAATTTGCGGCGCTGCAGCACCGGCTTCAGGCCCTCCGGATTTTCACTATTTATAAGCGAGACACCCCGATGACAAACGAAGAAATCTTGGCCCAGTACGGACCACGCGAGGCCATGGAATACGACGTGGTGGTGGTCGGTGGCGGCCCTGCAGGCCTGTCGACCGCCATCCGCCTCAAGCAGCTGGCCGCCGAAAAAGGCCAGGACATTTCTGTCGTGGTGCTGGAAAAAGGCTCCGAACCTGGTGCGCACACGCTGTCCGGCGCCATCATGGACCCCAAGGCACTGAACGAGCTGATCCCCGACTGGAAGGAAAAAGGCGCACCGCTGAACCAGCCCGTCACCACCGACGCCATGGTGTTCCTGAGCGAGAAGGGCTCGCTGCGCACCCCCAACTTCCTGCTGCCCCAGTGCTTCCACAACGAAGGCAACTACATCGTGCGCCTGGGCTTCTTCAGCAAGTGGCTGGCCGACCAGGCCGAGGCCCTGGGCGTGGAAATTTTCCCGGGCTTTGCCGCGGCCGAAGTGCTGTTCAACGAAGACGGCTCCATCAAGGGCGTGACCACCGGCAACATGGGCGTGGGCAAGGATGGCGAGCCCACTGGTGAATTCCAGCTGGGCATGGAGCTGCACGGCAAGTACACCGTGTTCGCCGAAGGCGCACGCGGCCACCTGGGCAAGCAACTGATTGCCAAGTACCAGCTGGATGCCGACAAGGACCCGCAAACCTACGGTATCGGCATCAAGGAACTGTGGGAAATCGACCCTGCCCGCCACCAGGCCGGCATGGTGCTGCACACCGGCGGCTGGCCCATGGACAACAAGACCTATGGCGGCGGCTTCCTCTACCACCTGGAAGACAACCTGGTCACGCTGGGCTATGTGGTGGGTCTGGACTATGCCAACCCCTACCTGTCTCCGTTCGAGGAGATGCAGCGCTGGAAGACCCATCCCAACATCCGCTACTACCTGGAAGGCGATGAGGCCAAGGGCATCAAGCCGGCCAAGCGCATTTCCTATGGCGCCCGCGCCATCACGGCCGGCGGCATTCTGAGCCTGCCCAAGTTCGTGTTCCCCGGTGGCGCGCTGGTGGGCTGCGACGCCGGCTTCCTGAACGTGTCCCGTATCAAGGGCAGCCACGCCGCGATCAAGACCGGCATGATGGCGGCCGACGCCATCTATGACGCCGTGACCGCCGGCCGCCAGGGCGATGTGCTGAGCGCCTACGAAACCGCCTTCGAAAACAGCTGGCTGTACGACGAACTGTGGAAGGCCCGCAACTTCAAGACCTGGTTCAAGAAGGGCCTGTCCACTGCCACCATCATGAACGGCCTGGAGCAGTTCGTCCTGAAGGGCAACATCCCCTGGACGCTGCACCGCGACAAGCCCGACCATGTGTACCTGAAGCCCGCGGCAGAGTGCACCCCCATCGACTATCCCAAGCCCGATGGCAAGCTGACGTTTGACCGCCTGTCCAGCGTGTTCATCAGCAACACCAACCACAGCGAAGACCAGCCGGCCCACCTGACGCTCAAGGACGCTTCGGTGCCCGTCAACGTCAACCTGGCCAAGTTTGCCGGCCCCGAGGCGCGCTACTGCCCGGCCGGCGTCTACGAATTCGTGGCCGACACCGACAAGGGCGGCGATGCCCAGCGCCTGCAGATCAACGCCCAGAACTGCGTGCACTGCAAGACCTGCGACATCAAGGACCCGACACAGAACATCGTCTGGGTCACGCCCGAAGGCGGCGGCGGCCCCAACTACTCGGGGATGTAAACCCCAGGCACTCTGTGCACACCCGGCCTGCTCTGCAGGCCTTTTTTTCGCCCGAAATCAGGCATCCACCGCAACGCAACACGCTGGGTGGCGCGTGCGGGAGGGATGCACCAGAATCAACCAGAAGGAGGAAGGCATGCAGGACTACTACGCCGCCCGCGCCGGCGAATACGACCAGATCTACCGCAAGCCTGAGCGCCAGGCCGATCTGCGCCAGATGGAAGCCTGGCTGCCCGGCGTGTTCAGCGGCCGCTCGGTGCTGGAGATCGCCTGCGGCACCGGTTACTGGACACCGTTCTACGCGCCCCACGCCACCCGTGTGCTGGGCATCGACAGCGCCACCGAGACCCTGCAGATCGCCCGCACGCGCATGCCAGCGGCACGCTTTCCGCAGGTGCAGCTGCAGATCGGCGATGCCTACCAGCCACCCGCGCACGATGCCAGCGGCCTGCCCTTTGAGGCGGCCTTGGCCGGTTTCTGGTGGTCGCACATTCCGCTGGAGCGCATTCCCGCCTTTTTGCAGAGCCTGCACGCGGTGCTGCAACCCGGCGCGCGCGTGGTCTTCATGGACAACCGGTATGTGCCCGGCAGCAACACCCCGATTGCCGAGCGCGACGCAGCCGGCAACAGCTACCAGCTGCGCCCGCTGGCCGATGGATCGGTGCACCGGGTGCTGAAGAACTTCCCCAGCCGCGAGCAGTTGCTGGCCGCCGTGGCCCCCTGGGCCTACCGCAGTCAACACCATGTCTGGGACTACTTCTGGGCGCTGGAATACGAGCTGCACCGCTGAAGCGGCGCACGGCTGCGGCGGCCAGCCCATGGCGGCCGTTTATCATCGCGCCCGGGGAACTCGATGCCCCCGAACGCCACCTACACAATATGCTGCCTGCCATCAAGTCCCGGATGGACAGGCGGCGCATCAGCAAAGGCCACCGTTCCATGCCTGTTTCCCTGCGCATGCCCTGCGGCCTTTGCTGATGGGGTGACTGGTATTTGCCCACCAGCAAGCAGTGAAAGTCAGCGTCTCATTTGTCTGAGTGCAAAAAAGCCGGGGCGGACACGGCGACCATCTTCTCCAGCAGCGGTCGGCTCCGCGCGCACCACCATCGCTCACGCGCGCTGCGCCTGGCATCAAAGAGTGCGTGAACTGCGGGAAATTGCAGCAGATTGGTGCACCGCACACCCCGGGCTGCACCAGAAAAAACCATAGCTTCTGACACAGCATAGATATGGCTGCACGGGCATTTTTTCGTGTGTTTTTTTGCGCAGCCCTTGTATCTAAGTGCAAACCCGCAGCGTGGCCTGCAGGAAAACTGCACGCCGTCAGAAAAGCGTCACAAACCAGTGTTTCGCCGCACTCCATTCGGCACGGTCGTGCTTTAGACTTGCCCGCCGAGGAGCAGCAAGGTCCTGCGCAGCCCCTTCTCGCAAACACAGCAGGCATTCCAAACCAACAAAAGCTGGAGATAGCTACATGAAGCATCTGACCTGGGCACCGCTGGGTGCAATGGCACTGGCCATCGCTGCCATCGCCCCCGCACAAGCGGCCGAGCAAAAGTCCGTGGCGGTGACTGCCATCGTCGAACACCCGGCCCTGGACGCCGTGCGTGACGGCGTCAAGGACGCGCTGAAGGCCGCCGGCTACGAAGAAGGCAAGAGCCTGAAGTGGCAGTACCAAAGCGCCCAGGGCAACACCGGCACCGCCGCCCAGATCGCCCGCAAGTTCGTGGGTGACAAGCCCGATGCCATCGTCGCCATCGCCACCCCCTCGGCCCAGGCCGTGGTCGCCGCCAGCAAGACCGTGCCCGTGGTGTTCTCCGCCGTGACCGACCCCGTGGCCGCCAAGCTGGTGCCCAGCTGGGAACCGTCCAAGACCAACGTGACCGGCGTGTCCGACCTGCTGGCCCTGGACAAGCAGATGGAGCTGGTCAAGAAGGTCGCACCGAACGCCAAGCGCATCGGCATGGTCTACAACCCCGGCGAAGCCAACTCGGTGGTCGTGGTCAAGGAACTGCAGAAGCTGCTGCCCACCCTGGGCCTGACCCTGGTGGAAGCCGCCGCCCCCCGTTCCGTGGACGTGGGCAGCGCCGCCCGTTCGCTGATCGGCAAAGTGGACGTGATCTACACCAACACCGACAACAACGTGGTGTCGGCCTACGAATCGCTGGTCAAGGTCGGCCAGGACGCCAAGATCCCGCTGGTGGCTTCGGACACCGACTCCGTCAAGCGCGGCGCTGTGGCTGCCTATGGCATCAACTACCGCGATCTGGGCGAGCAGACCGGCCGCATGGTGGTGCGCATCCTCAAGGGTGAAAAGCCCGGCGCCATCAAGCCTGAAGTCAGCACCAAGATGGAACTGTTCGTGAACCCCGGCGCTGCCGAGAAGCAAGGCATCAAGCTGAGCGACGAACTGGTGAAGTCCGCCGCTGAGGTGGTGAAGTAAGCCCTTTCGGGCCCTTCCATCCCCTGAGTGTTGTCTGCCCTTGCCGGGCAGACCCAAGGCAGGCGCCAAGTACACTTGGCCCTGCCTTTGTTCATTCCCCCCCAAGTGTGGCGCCCGGCGCCTGCCCCCGTCCATGTCCCTGTTCTCATTTTTCGGCGCCATCGAAATCGGCCTGATCTTCGCCCTCGTGGCGCTCGGTGTCTTCATTTCGTTCCGCCTGCTGCGCTTTCCCGACCTGACCGTGGACGGCAGCTTCCCTCTGGGTGGCGCGGTCTGCGCCGTGCTGATTGCCGCCGGCATCAATCCCTGGCTGGCCACATTGGCCGCCACCGCGGCCGGCGCCGTGGCCGGGCTGATCACCGGCTGGCTGAATGTGCGTCTGAAGATCATGGACCTGCTGGCCTCCATCCTGATGATGATTGCGCTGTACTCCGTGAACCTGCGCGTCATGGGCGGCCCCAACATCCCGCTGATCAACGACCCCACCATCTTCAACATGCTCCAGCCCGAGGGCATTGACGACTACATCTTCCGCCCGCTGCTGCTGCTGGCGATCGTGGTCGCGGCCAAGCTGGCACTGGACTGGTTCTTCGCCACCGAACGCGGCCTGGCCATTCGTGCCACCGGCTCCAACGCCCGCATGGCCCGCTCCCAGGGCGTGAACACCGGCGGCATGATCCTGCTGGGCATGGCCATCTCGAACGCCCTGGTGGGCCTGGCCGGCGCCATGTTCGTACAGACCCAGGGCGGCTCCGATATCTCCATGGGTATCGGCACCATCGTGATCGGCCTGGCCGCCGTGATCGTGGGTGAATCCATCCTGCCTTCGCGCAAGATCGTCTGGTGCACGCTGGCCGTGGTGGTGGGTGCCATCGTCTACCGTTTCTTCATTGCAGCAGCGCTGAACAGCGACTTCATAGGCCTCAAGGCCCAGGATCTGAACCTGGTGACCGCCCTGCTCGTGACCGTGGCGCTGGTGATTCCCCAGCTCAAGCGCAAGTGGAGCCGCAAGCCCTGATGCGCCCACCATTGAAGAAAGTTGTGAACCCATGCTGAGCGCCAAAAAACTCGAACTCACCTTCAACCCCGGCACGCCCATCGAAACCCGCGCGCTGCGCGGCCTGTCGCTGGACATTCCGGACGGCCAGTTTGTCACCGTCATCGGCTCCAACGGGGCCGGCAAGTCCACCTTCCTGAACGCCATCTCCGGCGACCAGAGCGTGGACAAGGGCAGCATCCACATTGCCGGCGAAGACATGACACGCCGCCCCGTCTGGGACCGTGCCCACCGGGTGGCCCGCGTCTTTCAGGATCCGATGGCCGGCACCTGCGAGGACCTGACCATCGAAGAAAACATGGCCCTGGCCCACCGCCGCGGCACATCGCGCGGTCTGAGCAGTGCCGTCAAGGCCCAGAACCGCGAGCTGTACCGCGAACGTCTGGCCACGCTGGGCCTGGGCCTGGAAAACCGCCTCACAGACCGCATCGGTCTGCTGTCGGGCGGCCAGCGCCAGGCCGTGAGCCTGCTGATGGCGGCACTGCAGCCCTCGCGCATCCTGCTGCTGGACGAACACACCGCCGCGCTGGACCCCCGCACCGCCGACTTCGTGCTGCAACTCACCGCCCGCATCGTGGCCGAGAGCAAGCTGACCACCATGATGGTGACGCACAGCATGCGCCAGGCCCTGGACGTGGGCGAGCGCACCGTGATGCTGCACCAGGGCAACGTGGTGCTGGACGTCAGCGGCGAAGAGCGCGCCCAGATGGACGTACCCGATCTGCTGCACATGTTCGAGAAGGTGCGCGGCGAAAAACTGGCGGACGACGCCCTGCTGCTGGGCTGATCCGTCCCCTGCGCCCCCTTCCCAAGCAGCCTGCGGGCTGCTTTTTTCATGCCGCTAATGGCAAGTGGCAGGGTGGGTGATGATGGCGCGGGCATGTCCGCCCCCACGCGCAGACCCCACGGGCATGGATGCCAGCGGCCCGCATTCAGCCGGGCGCCCGCCCCTGCAGCCCCATCCTCGGCCAGGCCTCACAGCGCCGCCGCACGGCGAGCGCAGGCTCAATGTGGACTCAATGTGGGCTCAGCGTGGGCGCAGCTCCATCACATCGCCCTGCATGCGCACGTCGAAGTGCCGCAGGAAATTCTGCCCCAGCAGCGCGGACTGCGGTGTGGCACCGGTGTAGCCCGTGCCCACCGTCAGCTGGTGCACCGTGAGCGGCCCCACGGCCACCGTGTCGGCACGCACCAGCCGGCCCTGGCGGTCGCCGTTGGCGGTGGAAAAAGTGGCGGACCGCCCGCCACGCAGCCCGGCGGCTTCGGCCAGGGCATCGGTCACCGCCACCGCCGTCGCGCCGGTGTCCACCATGAACTGCACCGGTTGGCCATTGACATGCCCAGCGGCATAGAAATGCCCGTTCCGGTGGCGCTGCAGCTGCACGCTGCCATCGGCCTGCACGGTGATCACAGCGGGCTGCAGCCAGCGGTCCATGGCCAGGTAAAGCGCACCCAGCGCCGCCAGCCAGAACAGCGCCATGCCCAGCTGGGTGCGCCACAGGGCACGGCGTCCCCCCTGCTGTGTGGCGTCAGGGGGGCTCACGGCAAGGCAGGGGCCGCAATGCGCCGCCCTTCCCCGCCGGGCACACTGCCAAAGCGCGGGCTGGCCGCTTCCCATTCGGCGCGGTAACCCCGGATACTGGCCAGGTCCGGACCGACAAAATTCCACCACATGGTCACGGCCTCGCCCAGCGGCGTGCCGCCCAGCAGCAGCACGCGCGCGCCCGGCGCCAGCTGCAGCGCAGCCTGGTCAGGCCCGGGGGCCACATAGGCCAGCTCGTCCATGGCAAAGTCCTGACCTGCCAGAGTGAAGCCGCCTTCCAGCGCCATCAGCCCATGCTCGAAACCCGGTGCCAATGCCAGTGCCACCGTGACCGGCGTGCTGCCGGTGTTGCGCAACTCCAGCCCCAGCAACGGGGAATGCACCGCCGTGGGCGCAGTATGGCCGGCGTACTGACCGGCCATCAGCGCGCAGCGCACCGCGGGTGCCTGGGCGTCGTTCCATTGGGGCAGATCCGGGTAATGGGCAAAGTCCGGCGGGCATTCGGCCACTGCATCGGGCAAGGCAATCCACAGCTGGGCCGCATGCAGGCGCTGACCGGGCTGCGCCGAATCCTCCGTATGGGAAATGCCATGGCCCGCCGTCATCAGATTGACCTGTCCGGGTCGGATCACCTGCTCGTTGCCCAGGCTGTCGCGGTGCAGAATTTCACCCTCGATCATCCAGGTGAAGGTCTGCAGACGCGTGTGCGGATGCGCGCCCACGTGCAGGCCCTGGCCGTCCGCAAAATGCGTCGGGCCGATATGGTCCAGAAAGCACCAGGCCCCCACCATGCGGCGTGCCCGGCTGGGCAAGGTGCGCGCCACCATCAGGCCTTCGCCCAGGTCGCTGCTGCGGGGTGCGATGCGTTGAATCTCCAAAGCCGTGTGATCGGTCATGCAAAACTCCAGCCCAGGGGGCATTGCCAATGCAGCGATTAAACCGCGTTTGGGTCCCTGCGGCAGCCATCCAGGGGCCGCAACGTTCATGGCCGGCGCAGAGCACGGCCCGCAACCAGCAGGATCACGCACAGCGCTGCGTGGTGCCCACGTCCCGGTGCCCCTGGCAGCCCACACACGACGGGCATTAGCAGCTCTAAACTGCCTGTAGGGTCATTAACCCCATCGTCTCCGGCGATGCACCCCATCGCGCACAATCTGCCTCCGAACGCCCCCGTTCCAGCTTTCAAGGCCGCATTGTCTGCGGCCTTTGTCTTTGGTGCGGGCAACCAGGCCACCGCCTGGGATCTTGCTTTTTTGACGATACGACTGCATCACCCATGGCAGCAGATTCCTCCTCTTCCGGCCAGCCTTCCGCGCTGCACCGCAGCCTCAAGCCGCGCCATATGTCGATGATTGCCATCGGCGGCTCCATCGGCACCGGCCTGTTTGTCGCCTCGGGCGCCACCATCTCGCAAGCAGGCCCCGGCGGCGCACTGCTGGCCTATATGGTCGTCGGTCTGATGGTCTACTTCCTGATGACCAGCCTGGGCGAGATGGCCTCGCACCTGCCAGTCTCCGGCTCGTTCGCCACCTATGGCGCCAAGTATGTGGACGAAGGCTTTGGCTTCGCCCTGGGCTGGAACTACTGGTACAACTGGGCCGTGACGATTGCCGTGGACCTGGTGGCCGCCCAGCTGGTGATGGCCTACTGGTTCCCGGAGAGCAACGGCGTGCTGTGGAGCGCACTGTTTCTGGCCCTGATGGTGGGGCTCAACGCCCTGTCGGCCAAGGGCTTCGGCGAGTCGGAATTCTGGTTTGCCGCCATCAAGGTGACCACGGTGCTGGTCTTCATTGCGGTGGGCCTGCTGATGATCCTGGGCATCCTGCAAGGCGGTGCGCCCGAAGGCCTGTGGGGCAATATCGCCAACTTCAGCGCCGGAGATGCGCCGTTCGCCGGCGGTTTTGCCGCGCTGATCGGTGTGGCCATGATTGTGGGCTTTTCCTTCCAGGGGACGGAGCTGATCGGCATTGCCGCCGGCGAATCCGAAGACCCGGCCAGGAACGTGCCCCGCGCCGTGCGCAAGGTGTTCTGGCGGATCCTGCTGTTCTATGTGTTCTCCATCCTGATCATCGGCCTGCTGATCCCCTATACCGATCCGCAACTGCTGAAGAACGATGTGGGCGACATCAGCGTCAGCCCCTTCACCCTGGTGTTTGAACGCGCCGGCCTGCTGGGTGCCGCGGCCGTGATGAATGCCGTGGTGCTGACATCGGTGCTGTCGGCCGGCAACTCGGGCATGTATGCCTCCACCCGCATGCTGTATGCGCTGGCCCAGCAAGGCATGGCGCCCCGCTTGTTTGCCCACGTCAATGCCCGCGGTGTGCCGATCATGGCCCTGGTCGCCACCACCGTGGTCGCCGCGCTGTGCTTTCTGACCAATATCTTCAGCCCGCAAGCGGTCTACATCTGGCTGCTGAACCTGTCGGGCATGTGCGGTTTTGTGGCCTGGCTGGGCATTGCCATCAGCCATTACCGCTTCCGCAAAGGCTGCGAAGCACAGGGCTACCAGCTGGACCAGCTACCCTACCGCGCAGCAGCCTTTCCCTTCGGCCCCATCTTTGCCTTTGTGCTGTGCCTGGTCATCACCCTGGGCCAGAACTACGAAGCCTTCACCAAGGACAGCATCGACTGGACCGGCGTCATCGCCACCTACATCGGCCTGCCGCTGTTTCTGCTGATCTGGTTCGGCTACAAATGGGCCAAAGGCACCCGCATCGTGCGCTACGAAGAAATGGACCTCTCCGGCAGCCGCTGAACACGGCACGGACAGCGACCACAAAAAAGCCGGGCAATGCCCGGCTTTTTTTGCGGCGCACGCTCAGTGCAATCAGGCAAACGCCTGAGACAGCGCCTGCGCCAGGTCGGCACGCAGGTCGTCGACCTGCTCCAGACCGATCGAAAAGCGCACGACGGTCCCGGTCTTGAGCTGCGCATGCGGCTGGCTGCGCATGCGCTCGATGTCATAGGGCACCACCAGACTGATGGGGCCGCCCCAGCTGTAACCCAGCTTGAAAAGCTGCAGGCTGTCGCAGAAACGGTCCACGGCGTCCTGCCCGTACTTGGGGTCGATCACCACGCTGAACAGGCCTGCTGCGGCACCTTGGCCGCCGTGGGCGGCTCCGCACAGCGCCTTCCAGTGCACATGGCCCGGAGCCTCTTCCAGCGCCGGGTGCAGCACCTGCACCACGGCCGGCTGCTGGCCCAGCCACCGCGCCAGATCGCGCGCCGCCACATCGTGGGCCTGGTAACGCAGACCCACGCTGGGCAGAGAGCGCAGCAGCAGTTCCGCATCGTTGGCACCAATGCCAATGCCCAGACGCATATGGGTGAGCTTGATGCGCATGTGCAGATTGGCATCGCGGGTGATGATGCTGCCCATCAGCACATCGCCTCCGCCGCTGGGGTATTTGGTCAGCGCATGGGCCGTGATGTCCACCCCCAGGCTGCCGCCGTCGGCCAGCAGGTCGAAGGGCCGGAAGGCCAGGCCCGCACCCCAGGTGTTGTCCAGCACCGTCTTCACGCCGCGTTCGCGGCACAGGCGCACCAAGGCCGCCAGATCCGGAAATTCCATGCTCACCGAGCCGGGTGCTTCCAGCCACACCAGCTTGGTGGCGGGCGTGATCTTGGCCTCCAGATCGGCCAGGTTCATGGCATCGTAGAACGCATGGGCTATGCCCAGGCGCTTGAGCTCGATCTCGGTGAAATCCTTGTTGGGACCGTAGGCGTTGTCAGGCACCAGCACTTCATCGCCAGCATTCAGCAACGCGAGCGACACCGTGGTCAGCGCCGACAGGCCGCTGGGCACCAACAGACACTGCAAGCCGCCTTCCAGTGCGCACAGGCGCTCTTCCAGCTGGTAGGTGGTGGGTGTGCCGTGCAGGCCGTAGGTGTAGCTGCTCTTGTCCAGCCAGCGGCGCTCGCGCATGGCCGCCACATTGGGGAACAGCACCGTGGAGCCTTTGTGCACCGGCGGCTGGGGGGCGACAAAATCGGCCGGGGGAACGTAGGGGTGGTGAACGATCTGGGTGATGAGATCGCGGGAGCGGGTATCGGTCATAAGCCCCGCATCCTAGCCTGCCTGGGACGCTTTGCCGCGAACGCCTACGCGCAGCAGCGGTATTTGACGCCGATGGCGGCACGGCATGCTACCCCGCGCGGGCAGCACACCGCAGTGTGCATCAGGCGGCGGCCTGCTCCGCAGTGCGCCAGATGGTCTTGCCGTCGCTGGACTTGTCCAACTCGGCCAGCACCGCCTCATGGCTGGCCAGCTCCTGCTCATTGGCGCGCAGCACCTGCAGCGCAATGCGGGACAGGTCCACACGCTGCTGGCTGCCAAGCTCTGTATTCACCTGGGAAGCCGAAGGGGCCTCGTCTTCCATGATCAGCAGCGCATCCTGCCCGCGGGTCATGTTGATGTAGACGTCGGCCAGCAACTCCGCATCCAGCAAGGCGCCGTGCAAGGTGCGTCCGCTGTTGTCCACTTCCAGGCGGTCGCACAGCGCATCCAGCGAATTGCGCTTGCCGGGGAACAGCTCCTTGGCCATCGCCAGCGTGTCGGTGACGGCGCTGACATAGCTCTTGAGCGGCTTCAGCCCCAGGCGATCGAGCTCCTTGTTCAGGAAACCGACGTCGAACGGCGCGTTGTGGATGATGAGCTCGGCGTCCTGCAGATAGGCCAGGATGTCCTGCGCCTTCTCGGCGAACTTGGGCTTGTCACGCAGGAACTCGGTGGTCAGGCCGTGAACGCGCAAGGCCTCCTCATGGCTGTCGCGCTCGGGATTGAAGTACAGGTGCAGGTTGTTGCCGGTGAGCTTGCGGTTCACCAGCTCCACGCACCCCAGCTCCACGATGCGGTCGCCGTCGACGGCCGACAGACCCGTGGTTTCCGTATCGAGAACGATCAGCCGTGACATATCAGTGGTTTTCCTTGGCGTGGTTGATGGAGTACTTGGGAATCTCCACCGTCACGTCCTGCTGCGCCAGGATGGCCTGGCAGGACAGGCGTGATTGTGGCTCCAGGCCCCAGGCGCGGTCCAGCAGGTCTTCCTCTTCCTCCTCGGCTTCATTCAGCGACGCCCCACCCGCACGCACGATCACGTGGCAGGTGGTGCAGGCGCAGCTCATGTCGCAGGCATGCTCGATCTTGATGCCGTTGTCCAGCAGGGCTTCGCAGATGGAGGTACCAGCAGGCGCCTCCACCTGGGCGCCTTGAGGACAGTATTCGGGATGGGGAAGAATTTTGATAACAGGCATGGGGTCAGATTTTAGGAAATGGATTGCACGTTCTTGCCAGCCAGGGCTTCGCGGATGCCACGGTTCATGCGCTCGGCGGCAAAGGCTTCCGTGCCCTTGGCCAGCGCCTGCGTGGCGGCTTCCACCACGGCCACATCGTCCGAGCCCTTGGCCTGGCTCAAAGCGTCCATCAACTGGTCGATCTCGGCACGCTGGGCAGCGCTGAGCACATCGCCATCGGCGGCCAGCGCACTGTGCGTGGCCAGCAGCATGCGGTCGGCGTCCACGCGGGCTTCCACCAGCGCACGGGCCTTCATGTCTTCCTGAGCAGTGTTGAAGCCATCCTGCAGCATCTGGGCCACCTGGGCATCCGACAGGCCGTAGGACGGCTTGACGTCGATGTGCGCTTCCACACCACTGAGCTGTTCCTTGGCGCTGACCGACAGCAGACCATCGGCATCCACCGTGAACGTCACGCGGATGCGCGCCGCACCGGCCGCCATCGGCGGAATGCCACGCAGCTCGAAACGCGCCAGGCTGCGGCAGTCGGCCACCAGATCGCGCTCCCCTTGCACCACATGGATGGCCATGGCGGTCTGACCATCCTTGTAGGTGGTGAAGTCCTGCGCACGGGCCGAGGGAATGGTTTCGTTGCGCGCCACGATGCGCTCCACCAGCCCGCCCATGGTTTCCACCCCCAGCGACAGCGGAATCACGTCCAGCAGCAGCAGATCGCCGGCACTGTTGTTGCCTGCCAGCTGGTTGGCCTGGATGGCGGCGCCCAGCGCCACCACCTCATCCGGATTCAGGTTGGTCAGCGGCGTCTGGTTGAAATAAGCGCCCACCGCCTGCTGCACCTGGGGCATGCGGGTGGAGCCCCCCACCATCACCACCCCCTGGACATCCTCGACCACCAGTTCCGCGTCCTTCAAGGCGCGGCGCACGGCGGCCAGCGAACGCTTGGTCAGGTGTGCAGTGGCGGCATCGAAATCGGCGCGTGTCACCTCCAAGGCGATCTGCGCCCCCCCCGACAGCGTGGCTGCAAATGCGGCGCTGTCTGCGTCTGTCAGGGCTTCCTTGCACGCCCGGGCTGCCACACGCAGGGCTGCACGGTCTTCGCCGTGGGCGGGCTGCACCGGGGTACGTTCCAGCACCCACTGCACCAGCGCAGCGTCGTAGTCGTCACCGCCCAAGGCAGAATCGCCACCGGTGGCAATCACCTCGAACACCCCTTGCGTCAGACGCAGCACGGAAATGTCGAACGTGCCGCCCCCCAGGTCGTAGACGGCGTAAACGCCTTCGCTGGCATTGTCCAGGCCATAGGCAATGGCCGCCGCCGTGGGTTCGTTGATCAGGCGCAGCAGGTTGATGCCTGCCAGTTGGGCGGCATCCTTGGTCGCCTGGCGCTGGGCATCGTCAAAATAGGCCGGCACGGTGATCACCGCGCCGTACAGATCGTTGTCAAAACTGTCTTCGGCACGGTAGCGCAAGGTGGCCAGTATCTCGGCACTGATCTCCACCGGGCTCTTGCGGCCTGCCCGTGTCGACAGGGCCACCATGCCCTGGTCTTCGGGCTGCTCCAGCACATAGGGCAGCTGTGCGGCGTTGGCGATGTCCGCCAGGCCGCGGCCCATGAAGCGCTTGACCGACACGATGGTGTTGGCAGCGTCTTCCACCTCATGGCCCCGGGCCTCATAACCGATCTGGCGTTTGCCTTCGGGCGCATAGCGCACCACCGAAGGCAGCAGCACACGACCCTGCATATCCGGCAGGCATTCGGCCACGCCATTGCGCACCGAAGCCACCAGCGAATGGGTGGTTCCCAGGTCAATGCCCACGGCGATGCGCCGCTGGTGCGGATCAGGAGACTGGCCGGGTTCAGAAATTTGCAGTAACGCCATGGATTCTTCGCAATCACAAGGGAAGGCAGGCACGGCGTGCCCCCTTGCCCCACAGAGATGTGCAGCGCGCTTGCAGCGCTGCGACAAAAGAAGGAAGCCTATTGTCCCAGTTGATCGCGGCGGCGATCGATGTCCTGGGCAAAGCGCTCAACGAACATGAGGGATCTCACCTCCTGCACGGCTTTTTGTGCTCCCTCGGGAGACACCAGCAATTGCTCGCACCGCTGGAGCATGGCGCGTTTGGAGTCGGCCACTTCCTGCTCCAGGCGGTCGATGTCCGCCTCCGTGGCCGCATCATCCAGAGCTTCACGCCATTCCATCTGCTGCATCAGAAAAGCCGTCGGCATGGCGGTGTTGTCTTCCGCACGCACCGGCGCGCCCAGCAACTCGCACAGATAGGCCGCACGCTTGAGTGGCTGCTTCAGGCGTTGGTAGGCCTCGTTGATGCGCACCGACCATTGCATGGCCACGCGCTGCGCCACCGCGCCCTCGGCCGCAAAGCGGTCCGGGTGTGCCTGCTTTTGCAGTTCCTTCCAGCGCGCATCCAGTTGTGCACGATCCAGGGCAAACTGGCGCGGCAGGCCCATCAGTTCAAAATCGTCAGACTGCAGATTCATGTCGATAAAAAACCGCCAGCACGGCTGCGGTGGCGGTTTGGAGGAATGGGCGGCCTGCCTGCAGGCCGTTCACAGCGCGTCAGATGCGGAAGCTCTCGCCACAGCCGCAACGATCACGTTCGTTGGGGTTGTGGAACTTGAAGCCTTCGTTCAGACCTTCGCGCACGAAATCCAGCTCGGTTCCGTCGATGTACGCCAGACTCTTGGGATCGATCAGCACCTTGACGCCGTGGCTTTCGAACACGATGTCCTCGGCCTCCACGCCGTCCACATACTCCAGCTTGTAGGCCAAGCCGGAGCAGCCCGTGGTCTTGACCCCCAGGCGGACGCCGATGCCCTTGCCGCGGCGCGTCAGATAACGCCCCACATGGCGTGCGGCCGCTTCTGTCAGCGTGATGGCCATTTCAGGCTTCCGCAGTGGCAGTGTGCTTGGTGCGGTAGTCGTTGACCGCTGCCTTGATGGCGTCTTCTGCCAGGATGGAGCAGTGCACCTTCACGGGCGGCAGTGCCAGTTCTTCAGCGATCTGGCTGTTCTTCAGCGCAGCCGCTTCGTCCAGCGTCTTGCCCTTGACCCATTCGGTCACCAGCGACGACGAGGCAATCGCCGAGCCGCAGCCGTAGGTCTTGAAGCGTGCGTCTTCGATCACGCCGGTCGAAGGATTGACCTTGATCTGCAGCTTCATCACGTCGCCGCAGGCCGGAGCGCCCACCATGCCGGTACCCACCGAATCGTCGCCCTTGTCGAAGGAGCCCACGTTGCGGGGATTTTCATAGTGGTCAATAACTTTGTCAGAGTAAGCCATGGTGTCTACCTCTTGAATTTTCAGTATGTGCTGTGCTGCTGGCGACGCTTCAGTGCGCGGCCCACTGGATGGTGCTCAGATCGACGCCATCCTTGAACATTTCCCACAGGGGGCTGAGTTCACGCAGCTTTTCCACGTTGATGCGGATGGTGCTGATGGCATAGTCGATCTCCTCTTCCGTGGTGAAACGGCCGATCGTCATACGCAGGCTGCTGTGCGCCAGTTCATCGCTGCGACCCAGGGCACGCAGCACGTAGCTGGGCTCCAGGCTGGCAGAGGTGCAGGCCGAACCCGACGACACCGCCAGGCCCTTGATCCCCATGATCAGCGACTCGCCTTCGACGTAGTTGAAGCTGATGTTCATGTTGTGGGGCACGCGGTGCTCCAGATCGCCGTTCACGAAGACCTGCTCCACATCCTTGAGGCCGTCGAGCAGACGCTGCTGCAGGCGCTTGGCGTGCTCCAGGTCCTGTGCCATTTCGTCCTTGGCGATGCGGAAGGCCTCGCCCATGCCCACGATCTGGTGGGTGGGCAGCGTGCCCGAGCGCATGCCGCGCTCATGGCCACCACCATGCATCTGCGCTTCCAGGCGGATGCGCGGCTTGCGGCGCACATACAGAGCGCCGATGCCCTTGGGGCCGTAGGTCTTGTGCGAAGCCAGGCTCATCAGGTCGATGGGCATGGTCTGCATGTCCAGCGGCATCTTGCCCGTGGCCTGTGCAGCATCCACGTGGAAGATGATGCCCTTCTCACGGCAGATCCCGCCAATGGTGTTCAGGTCCTGGATCACGCCGATCTCGTTGTTCACGGCCATCACGCTCACCAGGATGGTGTCGGGGCGGATGGCGGCCTTGAAGACTTCCAGATCCAGCAGACCGTTTTCCTGTACATCCAGGTAGGTCACTTCAAAGCCCTGGCGCTCCAGCTCACGCATGGTGTCCAGCACAGCCTTGTGCTCGGTCTTCACGGTGATCAGGTGCTTGCCCTTGCCCTTGTAGAACTGGGCCGCGCCCTTGATGGCCAGGTTGTCGGATTCCGTGGCACCGCTGGTCCAGACGATTTCACGCGGATCGGCGCCAATCAGGTCTGCAACTTGCTGGCGCGCCTTCTCGATGGCTTCCTCCGCCTCCCAACCCCAGGCATGGCTGCGCGAGGCAGCGTTGCCGAAATGCTCGCGCAGCCACGGGATCATGGCGTCCACGACGCGGGGATCCACAGGCGTGGTGGCGCCGTAGTCAAGGTAGATGGGGAAGTGCGGGGTCATGTCCATGGCTGGCTCTATGAAATCAGGCTGGCAATTGAATATGCCGAAATGAATGTGCCGAAATAATTGGCCGTTGTCCGGGTGGGCGCCGCTCCCGAGGGACCAGCACGCACCCGCCGAATCAGGATTTTGCGAAGGCGTTGCCCAGGGCAAAAACCGAATTCGGGGCGTTCACGCGGATGGGCTTGACCACCGGCGCGGTCGAGATCGCACGGCGCACGACCGGCTTGTCCTCGATCTGAACGCCCTTGGCGATCTGCTCGTCCACCAGCTTTTGCAGGGTGACGGAGTCCAGAAACTCGACCATGCGCTGGTTCAGTGCGGCCCACAGCTCGTGGGTCATGCAACGGCCGGCTTCGCCCATGCAGTTTTCCTTGCCGCCACACTGGGTGGCGTCAATGGGCTCGTCCACCGACACAATGATGTCGGCCACGGTGATGTCGGCCGCCTTGCGTGCCAGGGTGTATCCACCACCAGGACCACGGGTCGACTCCACCAGTTCATGGCGGCGCAGCTTGCCGAACAACTGCTCCAGATAAGAGAGCGAAATTTGCTGGCGTTGGCTGATGGCCGCCAGGGTGACAGGACCGTTGTTCTGGCGCAGGGCCAAGTCGATCATGGCAGTGACCGCAAAGCGGCCTTTGGTAGTGAGACGCATCGCGAGCTCCTTCAATCAGGCTTGTGGTTACAGAAACGTCGGCCAAGTGGATGCCTGGTACCGACACCGTCTCCGCCCTTACTCCGCCCTATAAAAGGTCCAGAGCCCTTCTTTGTTTCGAAGTGTGTTGTTGTTGAGTTATTGACAGGAGTATAGCATAAACCCCATCAAATTTGTCGGATACCATGGTTTTTGTCGCTTGCGGGCATAGCGAGACCTTCTCGGCCCCGCGGTTTCCCCCGACAGGCGGCATGCCTAGACACCCAACATCCGCGTCTTCAACGCAGCCAACTGATCGCGCGCACGGGCGGCCTGCTCGAATTCCAGGTTGCGCGCGAACTCCAGCATCTCCTTCTCGAGACGCTTGATTTCTTTGGCCATTTCCTTTTCGGAAAGTTCCTGCACTTCCTCGACCTGACGCTGGCGTACTTCGAGTTGCTTGGCCTCTTTTCCGCTCTTTTCGCTGTAGACCCCATCAATCAGGTCTTTCACCCTCTTGACAATAGCCTGCGGAACCACTCCATTCGCTTCGTTGTACGCCATCTGCTTGACGCGACGGCGTTCGGTTTCGTCGATGGCCTTGCGCATCGAATCCGTGATCCGGTCCGCATACAGAATGGCCTTGCCGTGGAGATTGCGCGCCGCGCGGCCGATGGTCTGGATCAGGCTGCGCTCGGCACGCAGAAAGCCTTCCTTGTCCGCATCCAGGATGGCCACCAGCGACACCTCGGGAATGTCCAGGCCTTCGCGCAGCAGATTGATGCCCACCAGCACGTCAAAAGCCCCCAGGCGCAGGTCGCGGATGATTTCCACACGCTCCACCGTGTCCACATCCGAGTGCAGATAGCGCACCTTCACTCCGTTGTCCGTCAGGTAGTCGGTCAGCTGCTCGGCCATGCGCTTGGTCAGCGTGGTGATCAGCACCCGCTCCCCCACGTCCGACCGCTTGCGAATTTCCTGCAGCACATCGTCCACCTGGTGGGTGGCAGGACGCACTTCAATTTCCGGATCGACCAGTCCGGTGGGCCGCACCACCTGGTCCACCACCTGGCCGGAGTGCGTCTTTTCGTAGTCCGCCGGCGTGGCAGAGACAAACACCACCTGGCGCATGCGCTGCTCGAACTCCTCGAATTTCAGTGGACGGTTGTCCAGCGCCGACGGCAGGCGGAAGCCATATTCCACCAGCGTGGTCTTGCGCGCCTTGTCACCGTTGTACATGGCGTTGAGCTGGCCGATCATCTGGTGGCTCTCATCCAGGAACATCAGCGAGTCCTTGGGCATGTAGTCGGTCAGCGTGCTGGGCGGATCGCCCGGGTTCGAGCCCGACAGGTGGCGCGTGTAGTTCTCGATGCCCTTGCAGTGCCCCACTTCGGACAGCATTTCCAGATCGAAGCGCGTGCGCTGCTCCAGGCGCTGGGCTTCCACCAGTTTGCCGTCGCCCACCAATTGCTTCAGGCGTTCGGCCAGCTCCAGCTTGATGGTCTCCACCGCCGCCAGCACCTTGTCGCGCGGCGTCACATAGTGGCTGCTGGGGTAGACGGTAAAGCGCGGGATGCTTTGCTTGACGCGCCCGGTCAGCGGATCGAACAGTTGCAGGCTGTCCACCTCATCGTCAAACAGTTCGATGCGCAGCGCCAGCTCCGAGTTTTCCGACGGGAACACATCGATGGTGTCCCCGCGCACGCGGAACTTGCCGCGCGTGAACTCCTGGTCGTTGCGCTGGTACTGCATGCGGATCAGCTGGGCGATCGCATCGCGCTGGCTCAGCGTATCGCCGGTGCGCAGTGTCATCACCATGCGGTGGTAGCTCTCCGGCTCGCCGATACCGTAGATCGCCGAGACGGTGGCCACGATCACCACATCGCGCCGCTCCATCAGGCTTTTGGTACACGACAGCCGCATCTGCTCGATGTGCTCGTTGATGGCGCTGTCCTTTTCAATGAACAGGTCGCGCTGCGGCACATAGGCTTCGGGCTGGTAATAATCGTAGTAGCTGACAAAGTATTCCACCGCGTTGTTCGGGAAGAACTCGCGGAACTCGCTGTACAGCTGTGCAGCCAGCGTCTTGTTGGGCGCAAACACAATGGCCGGCCGCCCCATGCGGGCAATCACATTGGCCATGGTGAAGGTCTTGCCCGAACCTGTCACCCCCAGCAAGGTCTGAAAAGCCTCACCGTCCTCAATGCCTTCCACCAGCTTGGCAATGGCCGCAGGCTGGTCTCCTGCCGGCGGGTACGGCTGGAACAGCTCGAAGGGCGAATCGGGGAAATGCACAAAAGTGCCTTCTGGCGCGGTATCAATAGCTTCTTGCATGGTGTTATGTGCTCAACGCATGACGCTGCCCGGGGCTAAAATAACGGGGCAACTCTCAAGACTACCGCAGTACTTGGGGGCTCCCCGCTTTATTTCCACCATCAAGGACTTTTCATGTCTCTGTTTACCGCCGTCGAGATGGCTCCCCGCGATCCGATCCTGGGCCTGAATGATCAATTCGCCGCCGACAACAACCCCAACAAAGTGAACCTGGGCGTGGGCGTGTATTTCGACGATAACGGCAAGCTGCCCCTGCTGCAGTGCGTGCAGGCTGCTGAAAAGGCCATGATGGACAAGCCCACCGCCCGCGGCTACCTGCCCATCGACGGCATCGCTGCCTACGACAACGGCGTGAAGGCCCTGGTGTTCGGCGCCGAGTCCGACGTGGTCAAGTCCGGCCGCGTGTCCACCGTGCAGGCCGTGGGCGGTACGGGCGGCCTGAAGATCGGCGCAGACTTCCTGAAGAAGCTCAACCCCAACGCCAAGGTGCTGATCTCCGACCCCAGCTGGGAAAACCACCGCGCCATCTTCCAGAACGCCGGTTTTGAAGTGGACAGCTACAAGTACTACGATGCCGCCAACCGCGCCATCAACTTCGAAGGCATGATCGCCGACCTGAGCGCAGCAGCCCCCGGCACTGTGGTGGTGCTGCACGCCTGCTGCCACAACCCCACCGGCTATGACATCACCCCCGCCCAGTGGGACAAAGTGATCGAAGTGGTCAAGGCCAAGGGCCTGGTCGCCTTCCTGGACATGGCCTACCAAGGCTTTGGCTACGGCCTGGCCGAGGACGGCGCCGTGATCGCCAAGTTCGTGGCCGCTGGCCTGAACATCTTCGTCTCCACCTCCTTCTCCAAGAGCTTCAGCCTGTACGGCGAGCGCGTGGGCGCCCTGTCCGTGGTGGCCAACGACAAGGAAGAAGCAGCCCGCGTGCTGTCGCAGCTGAAGATCGTCATCCGCACCAACTACTCCAACCCACCCACCCACGGTGGCGCTGTGGTGGCCGCCGTGCTGAACAACCCCGAGCTGCGTGCCCAGTGGGAAGCCGAGCTGGGCGAGATGCGCGTGCGCATCAAGGCCATGCGCCAGAAGCTGGTGGACGGCCTGAAGGCTGCCGGCGTGCAGCAAGACATGAGCTTCATCACCACCCAGATCGGCATGTTCAGCTACTCCGGCCTGTCCAAGGACCAGATGGTGCGCCTGCGCAATGAATTCGGCGTGTACGGCACCGACACCGGCCGCATGTGCGTGGCCGCACTGAACAGCAAGAACATCGACCACGTCTGCAAGTCCATTGCTGCCGTGATCTGAAGATGCGACGGCTGCGGCGCACTGCGCTGCAGCCGGTCGTGTTCTGCCAAGCCGCCTTCGGGCGGCTTTTTTATGCCTGCGCCCCCGGCATTGCGCAGGCAGACCTCTCTGTGCCGCGCCGGCCTCAGGGAAATCCATGTGTTTTTTGCCCTGTACAGCCCTTGCACAGGGCACAGCCGGCTCATATTTTCAGAGCAAACGCTGTCGCTGCGGCTGAACGCCAGCGCCAGCATACCGGCTATAAAGACGGATAGCCATCCGCAGCAGCGTTGCCGCCCTTATCAAAACCACAAGATCACCATGAGACACCACCCCACACTTCAAGGCATCCGCGTCCTCAGCCTGGCGCTGAATCTGCCGGGGCCGGCCGCCCTGCTGCGCTGCCACCAGATGGGCGCCATCTGCACCAAGCTCGAGCCTCCACCGCCCGAGGGCAGCAGCAGCGCCGACCCCATGGCCCAGTACAGCCCTGCTGCCTACCGCGAGCTGCACCAGGGTGTGCGCGTGCTGCACGCCAATCTCAAAACAGAGGAAGGCCAACTGCTGCTGCAGCAGGAGCTGCTGGTCACCGATGTGCTCATCACCTCCTTCCGCCCGGGCGCCCTGATCAAGCTGGGAGTGGACTGGGAGCACCTGCACGCCCGTTACCCCCAGCTGTGCATGGTGCGCATTCAGGGGGATCTGAATGCCGAAGCAGCCAGCCAACCCGGCCACGACCTGACCTACCAGGCCGAAGCCGGCCTGGTCAGCCCCGGCCACATGCCCACCAGCCTGCACGCCGACATGGCCGGCGCCCTGAGCGCGGCCGAAGCCCTGCTGCAAGCCCTGCTGGAGCGTGAACGCAGCGGCACCGGCGTGGTGCGCGACGTGGGCCTGGCCCAGGCGGCCCACTGGCTGGCCCAGCCCCTGCACTGGGGCCTGACCACTCCCAACGGCGATGTGGGCGGGGCCCATGCCGGCTATCGTGTCTACGCCACGGCCGACGGGCATGTAGCCGTAGCCGCCCTGGAGCCCCACTTTGCCCGCCAGCTCTGCGCCCTGGCAGGCGTGGAGTGCGACGGCAGCGTGCAGGCCATGCGCACACCGGCGGTGCACGACCAAATCGCCCGCTTCCTGCAGACCACCGCTGGTACAGATTTAGAACGCTTGTCCGTAGAAAAGGACATTCCCCTACATGTCCTTGCAGATAGAAACAAATAATGGACTGAAGCCGTGCGTTAGTTGCGCACAGCCGGTACCAATCAAGCGGCCCCTGGGCTGCATGGGGGGCGTATTCCGCCCTGCTCTTGGATGAGGGTTGCGCCGGTGCACCACAGCATGCACCAGTGAATGTCCTGGCTCCCTCGCCCATTCCATGCGGTGCAGGGAACTCTACAAGGGACATCCATGAAGACTGTCACGCAGCCAGCCCGGGACGAAGTGCATGCCAGCATGCATGCCATGGCATGCCGCGCGGATGTAACCGTGCTGGGCATTCTGAGTCTGGGGGCGGTGGCCGCGGCAGCGCTGGGTGGCATCTATGGCGCCCTGGGCGCCGGCAGTACCGCCGCCCTGCTTCTGCTGGCCATCGCTGCCGTGACCTACCGTCTGGCACCCGGTTCCATGCTGTCCCGGTGCACGCTGGCAGTGTGCGGCATGGGCATGGTGGCCCTGCACATCCAGCTGTCGATGGGGCAAACCGAGCTGCACTTCGGTGTGTTCGTTTTTCTGGCATTTTTGCTGGTCTACCGTGACTGGCGCCCCATCGTGGTGGCAGCCGCCGCCATTGCCGTGCACCATGTGGCCTTCGACCACCTGCAGTGGCTGGGCCTGCCCGTGTTCTGCCTGACCCAGCCGGATGTGGGGCGCGTGGTCCTGCACGCAGTGTTTGTGGTGGTACAGACAGCGGTGGAAGTGGGCATTGCGCTGCGCATGCGCACCGACGCAGTGGAATCGGCCGAGCTGCGCAGCCTGTGCCAGCCTTCCGCCAGCGGCGAGCTGTCGCTGAACGTGCAGCACAAGCCCGTCACCAGCCCCACGGCGCAATCCGTGCGCCATGCGCTGGCGCGCATGCACGAGGTGGTGGCCGAAACCCATGCCGCCGCCGCACTGGTGCTGCAGACCAGCAACACCATCGCCCAAGGCAACCAGCACCTGGGCCAGCGTGCTGAATCCGCGGTGAGCCAGTTGCAGCAGACGGCTGCCAGCATGGACGCCATCCGCAGCAGTGCCCACCACAGCGCCGCCGAAGCCGACAGCGCCCGCTCCATGGCCAGCCATGCCACCAGCAGCGCACATGCCTGCGGCAGCGTGGTGCGCAATGTCGTGAGCACCATGGAAGCCATTCACAGCAGTGCGCGCAAGATCGGTGACATCGTGGGGCTGATCGACTCCATTGCCTTCCAGACCAATATCCTGGCACTGAATGCCGCCGTGGAAGCCGCACGCGCAGGGGAACAAGGCAGGGGCTTTGCCATGGTGGCCAGCGAAGTACGGGCCCTGGCCCAGCGCAGCGCCAGTGCCGCCCGGGATGTGCGCCAGTTGATCGAACAATCGATGGGCCACGCCGACCATGGAGCCAATCTGGTGGGCCAGGCAGGCCACAGCATGGACCAACTGGTCAGCCACTCCCAGCAGGTCGCCACACTGATCGAGGCCATCAGTCAGACCGCACAGCAACAGGCCACCCAGCTGCAGCATGCCAGCTCGGCGGTACAGCAGGTGGACACGCTGACCCAGGAGAATGCGGCTCTGGTAGAGCAATCCAGCCACGCCGCACAGGCACTGGCACAGCAGGCGCAGCGGCTTAGCCATCTGGTGGCGGGTTTCCAGACCGACAACACCCTGCAAAACAGCAGCCAAGCGACCGAGTGCGCCGCATTGTCATTGAGGTAAGCACGCCCATGTCCATTCACTGCCCATTCCTCCGCACCCACCCATGATCATCCGGAGCCAAGCACGCAGTCTCCTGGCCCGCACCTGGCCTTTTGTGCTGGCCATTTGCCTGCAATTGCTGCTGGCAACCGCGAGCATTTACCTGCTGTCGGGCACGCGCATCATCGTGGCAGGCGAGAGCACCTGGTCCAAGGCCCAGAAAGACGCCATCCTCTACCTGGATCGCTACGCCGCCCAGGGCGATGAAGAGGCGTACCAGCAATTCCGCCAGGCGCTGGAGATTCCCCTCGGGGACCGGCTGGCCAGGCTGGCTCTGGACCGTTCTCCCACCAACACCCAGCAGGTGCGTGAAGGACTGCTGCGCGGAGAAGTCCACAGCGACGACATCGGCACCGCCACAGACATTCTGCGGCTCACCTGGGACATGGAATGGATGCGCAAGACGATAGGCCTGTGGCGCGCTGCGGACACCTATCTGGACCAGCTGGTCACGCTGTCGATGGAAATCCGCACTGCCCGCACCACCAACCCACGCAATATCGATCTGCTGCAGCGCAGGGCATGGCACCTGGAAATCAGCCACATCGACGCCAGCATTGCGCCCTTGAGTCAGGCCTTCAGCGACTCACTGGGGATGAATTCCCGCAGGATCACCCAGGTGCTGCTGGCCATCAACTTCGGCACGGCGCTGCTGCTGATTTCGGCCATTCTGTGGTTTGTGAACAAGCTGCTGACGCAAAGCCACACGGTGGAAAACGCCTTGCATTCCGAACGCGAGCGCGGCTACACCACGCTGGCGGCACTGGGCGATGGCGTGCTCACGCTGAACGACCAGGGGCTGATCGTCTATGCCAATCCTGCGGCAGAAATCCTTCTGGGCCAGCCCGCCGACATCCTGCTCGGGCAGGCCCTGGAGAAGGTGCTGGTGTTCGAGCGCACCGAGCTGGAAGGCCGCGATCCGGTGTTTGTGCGCCTGATGGAGTCCCCCCACCCCTTCCGCGATGAGGCCGTACGCTGGATACGCCGCAGCAACGACCAGCAGCAACTGGCCGTCAAGCTGATGGGCTCTCCCATACAGCAGGAAGGCCAGCTGGCCGGCGCCGTGCTGGTACTGCACGACGTCACGCGCGAACAGAACTTCATGCACCAGCTCAACTGGCAGTCCCGCCACGACACGCTGACCGGACTGGAGAACCGCAGCGAATTCCGCACCCGCCTGGAACGCCTGCTCAGCGTGCCACGCAACCAGTCGCGCCCGGCCACCCTGCTGCACCTGGACCTGGACCAGTTCAAGCTGATCAACGATACCTCCGGCTATACGGCGGGCGACGAAGTGCTGCGCGAAGTCTGCCACTGCATCAGCCGCCTGACGCGCGACAGCGACTCCGTGGCCCGGCTGGGCGGCGATGAATTTGCCGTGCTGCTGCACGACTACACGCCGGAGCAGGCCAGTGTGGTGGCAGAGAAATTGCGCCATGCCATCCAGAGCCTGCACCTGCAGTGGGGCACGCGCATTCTGCGCACCGGCGTCAGCATTGGCATGGTGCATATCAGCGGTGTGGATGCCTGCGCCCAGGATCTGCTGCGCATGGCCGATATGGCCTGTCTGCGCGCCAAGGAAAGCGGCCGCAACAAAGTCCTGGCCTACGAGCACGAAGACCATGCCTTCAAGCGCTACATGGGCGAGATGGACTGGGTGGAGCGCATCCGTACCGCGCTGGACCAGAACCGCTTTTGCCTGTTTGCCCAGACCCTGGCGCCTCTCCAGACCCGGGCCGAGCACGGCCTGCACTTTGAAGTGTTGCTGCGCATGACCGATGAACACGGGCAGATCATTCCGCCCGGCAACTTCATCCCCGCAGCCGAACGTTACGGCCTGATGCCGGCGCTGGACCGCTGGGTGGTCACCCATGCGCTGCACACCCTGGCACGCTACCCCAAACAGCTGCGCGAGATACACACCTGCGCCATCAACCTGTCCGGCATGAGCTTGGGCGATGAATCCCTGCTGGGCTTTCTCCAGCAGCAGATTGAGGAATTCCACGTTCCGCCGCAGATTCTGTGCTTTGAAATCACCGAAACCAGCGCCATTGCCAACCTGGACAATGCCATCCGCCTGATTACCGAGTTGAAGGCCCTGGGCTGCCGTTTCTCGCTGGACGATTTTGGCGCCGGCATGTCCAGCTTCAACTACCTCAAGCGCCTGCCCGTGGACTACCTGAAGATCGATGGCGGCTTTGTACACGACATGCTGGAAAACCCCTCCAATTTCGCGATGGTGGAGATGATCAACCAGATCGGCCACATGATGGGCAAGCGCACGGTGGCCGAGTTTGTGGAAAACGAGGCCACCATCGATTCGCTGCGCAAAATGGGGGTCGATTACGGACAAGGTTTCTGCATCGCCAAGCCCATGCCGTGGAACTACGAATATTTTGCGGCCGCCAGCACGCAAGGAGCCAAGCGTTTCGGCACAGCGTCCCAGGACACGCCATAAAACGCTGTTCACGCGCTGTGCTGGGGCGGCGGCTGCATCACCGCCCGCTGCCGCATCCGACCAGCCCCTTCCCCACAAAAAAGCCGCGTTCTCTTTGCAGAAAAGCGGCTTCTCGGTCACTCAGCGTTTCTTGCCGCCCAGCGATTTTCCCACGCCCGGGCGCGGTGGCAGCCCGGTGTGCTGGGTGAGCATGCGACCCGGCTTGGGCTCGGCACGGCGGAAGCGCACATCGCCCTGCGGCTCCTGCGCATTGTGCACACGCTGGCGCACGGCCACGACCTTGCCATCCTTGTTGGTGGTGTAGCCCAGACCGGTGCCACCGCTCTTGGTGGCTGTGCTGTTTTTCTTGCGCGCACTCTGGTAGCTGCCATCCACCAGCGGCTGGAAGGTCGGGATCAGGTGCTGCTTGCCGTTGCCGATCAGGTCGGCACGGCCCATGGTCTTGAGCGCCTCGCGCAGCAGCGGCCAGTTGTTCGGATCGTGGTAGCGCAAAAAGGCCTTGTGCAGGCGGCGGCGTTTTTCACCGCGCACGATGTCCACGCGCTCTTCTGCCTCGTCCCGCATCTGGCGACGCACACGGGTCAAGGTATTGCGGCCACTGTGGTACATGGCCGTGGCCGTGGCCATGGGGCTGGGATAGAAGGTCTGCACCTGGTCGGCGCGGAAACCATTCTTTTTGAGCCAGATGGCCAGATTCATCATGTCTTCATCGCTGGTGCCCGGGTGGGCCGCAATGAAATAGGGAATCAGGAACTGCTTTTTGCCGGCCTCTTCGCTGTACTTTTCAAACAGCTGCTTGAACTTGTCATAGCTGCCAATGCCGGGCTTCATCATCTTGCCCAGCGGCCCCTGCTCCGTGTGCTCGGGCGCGATCTTCAGATAGCCGCCCACATGGTGCTGCACCAGTTCCTTGACGTACTCGGGCGACTTGACGGCCAGGTCGTAGCGCAAGCCGGAGCCGATCAGGATCTTCTTGATGCCGGGCAGCTTGCGCGCGCGGCGGTAGATCTTGATCAGCGGGCCATGGTCGGTGTGCAGGTTCGGGCAGATACCCGGGAACACGCAGCTGGGCTTGCGGCAGGCCGCCTCGATCTTGGGATCGCGGCAGCCCAGGCGGTACATATTGGCAGTGGGCCCGCCCAGATCCGAAATGGTGCCCGTGAAGCCCTTGACCTTGTCGCGGATCTCCTCGAGCTCCTGGATGATGGAGTCTTCCGAACGGCTCTGGATGATGCGGCCTTCGTGCTCGGTGATCGAGCAGAAGGTACAGCCGCCAAAGCAGCCGCGCATGATGTTCACCGAGGTGCGGATCATCTCCCAAGCCGGAATCTTGGTGGCACCTTCGTGGCTGCCTTTTTCATCGGCATAGGCCGGATGCGGGCTGCGTGCATAGGGCAGACCGAAGACCCAGTCCATCTCGGCCGTGGTCAGCGGAATCGGAGGCGGGTTCATCCACACATCGCGGGCCGTCGTGCCCTCACCATGGGCTTGGACCAGCGCGCGGGCGTTGCCGGGGTTGGTCTCCAGATGCAGCACACGGTTGGCGTGGGCATACAGAATCGGGTCGCTCTTGACCTCTTCGTAGCTGGGCAGACGCAGCACAGTACGGTCACGCGGAGGCAGCTTGGACTTGCTGCGCAGCGACAGATTGGGAACGAACTGGATCGGCTGCACGCTGGCGACCGAGGGAGCATCGCCGGCACCGCTGGCGCAGGCAGAAGCCCCGCTGCCTGCGGCATTTCCGGCCGCAACCTCTTCCTTGGAGCAGCTCTGGCCTTGCGCCTCGGCCTGCTCACTGGTCGTCATGTAGGGATTGATATGAGGCTCGACCTCGCCCGGCTCGTCCACCGTGGTCGAATCCACCTCGAACCAGCCCGCTTCTGACGCGCGGCGGAAGAACGAGGTCCCACGCACATCGGTGATCTGCTCCACCGGCTCCCGCGCGGCAATGCGGTGCGCCACTTCCACCAGCGCGCGCTCGGCATTGCCGTAGAGCAGGATGTCGCACTTGCTGTCCACCACGATGGAGCGGCGAACCTTGTCACTCCAGTAGTCGTAGTGGGCAATACGGCGCAGCGACCCTTCAATGCCGCCCAACACGACGGGCACATCCTTGTAGGCTTCGCGGCAGCGCTGGCAGTAGACGATGGCGGCCCGGTCCGGGCGCTTGCCGGCCACATCACCAGGGGTGTAGGCATCGTCGCTGCGAATTTTGCGATCAGCCGTGTAACGGTTGATCATCGAATCCATATTGCCCGCTGTCACGCCCCAGAACAGATTGGGCTTGCCCAGGGCCTTGAACGCCTCGGCACTGGTCCAGTCCGGCTGGGCAATGATGCCCACACGAAAGCCTTGCGCCTCCAGCACACGGCCGATGACGGCCATGCCAAAGCTGGGATGGTCCACATAGGCATCGCCCGTGACCAGAATCACGTCGCAGCTGTCCCAGCCGAGCTGGTCCATTTCCGCACGACTCATGGGCAGAAACGGCGCCGGACCAAAGCGTTTGGCCCAGTACGGTTTGTAGCTGGTCAGCGGCTTGGCTGCGCGTTCAAAAAATGAGACGTCGATGGGGGCGTTCATGGTGCGAATCCGTGGGGGAGCAGGCGCGTAGCCTGACAGTGTACGTATCAACAGCTGCCATAGCTGCTGTGGGTGTATCACACCCTACATACATGGCCACTGCCTTGGCCGGTGCCCGTACTGTTGGCACAGACAGCGCAGCAGCCAATGAAAAACGCCACGCCAGCGAATACGCTGTGTGGCGCTTTGTGAAATGGTGGCGCAAACGGGAATCAACCCATGTCTGCACAGCCAAGCGTGCAAACCTGCGACCACTGCTAGGATTTTAATGTGATTTCGCACACTCTGCAGGCAAGGCCCTATACCCCGGGGGCCGGGGGCTTATCCACACGGTCAGACCGGCCTCCTTGACCCCAGTCGTCGCGCCCCGGAGTGCTGATCCTGCCATCCTGGTTCATGCGTCCCTTGCGGCCGCAGCCCGGCCAAGTAGTTGGCGGCGGCAGCCAGCCGGGAGAGTAACCATATCGAAGCAAAGCGCACACACCAGATTCCATGGCGGCGCTACGCAGCCATTCAGGGAACTGTTCTTAGAAAATGGCATCGCCAGGGCCTGTGGCAATAGCCAAAAATTGATCGCCTGAAAGTTACAGTTTATTCATCTGGAATATGCGCAATGCGCTCCATGGATACCGTAGCCTCTCGGCTTTTACACGCAGAAGCAAAACCTGGTGCCCCGTGTCATTCGGCGCTGTGGATCAGTAAAGCTTTTTCATGGTGGAGACACCATCCATGGCCATGGTGGCGGTGAGAGGCGGTCCGTGCATGCAGCACACATGGGCCATATTGGGCCGCCTTTTCTTCTTTGATCCGCCGCTCTCACACCACCCGGTGCGTGGATACTTCTGCGTGCAATCAATAAACCCAACCACACAGAGACATGAAATCCAACAACAATGAATTTTTAAGCTTCCAGCTGGGAGAAGAGCAGTACGGCATCGATATCCTGAAAGTCCAGGAAATTCGCGGCTATGAGCCTTCCACCCGACTGGCCAATGCCCCCGCCTTCATTCTGGGCGTATTGAATTTGCGGGGTGTGATTGTTCCAGTGCTGGATATGCGCATCAAATTCGGCATGACCGATGTGCACTACGGCAGCCAAACCGTCACCATCGTTTTGAATGTGGCGAACCGGGTGATTGGCATGGTCGTGGATGCGGTGCAGGACGTTGTGGCTTTGCAAGCGCAAGACATCAAGCCTGCACCGGAGTTCAATGGCGCCGTGTCCTCGCAGCACATCATGGGTATTGCCACGGTGGAGCAGGCCGATCAGACCCGCATGCTGATTCTCATGGACATCGAGAAACTCGTCACCAGCGCGGACATGGGCTTGAGCAGCCTGACGCCAGCCAACGCATAACTACAAGAACAGACTCGCTGCCACACCATGAAAAATCTCAAGATTTCCAGCCAGCTCAATCTGGGCTTTACGCTCGTGATTGCCATCTTGCTGCTGCTGTCCGCCGCCACGGCCTGGCGTGTGGAAATGATTTCCCAGGCCACCGTGCGCATGGAGCGCTCGGCCGAACTGCTAAAGATCGCCAGTGCCTGGCAGGGCGACGTGCGCCAGAACTCGGCACGCTCTCTGGCTGTCGCCTATTCTGATGGCACGGCCATGCTGGACTTCTTCAAGGAGTCCATGGCCGCCACCACCCGCGAGACCAATGCCAAGCAAAGCGCATTCTTCGAAAAAGTCCGAAACCCACAATCCAAACAGCTTGCCGACAAGGTCGTGGATGTCCGCAAGGTCTGGTTGAGCACCCGCGATGAGGTGAACCAGATGAAAGCCTCCGTCGACAACCAGACGATTCAGGCATTCGTCCAAAACCGCTTCATTCCCGCCACCAATGCCTATGTGGATGCCATCCAGGTCTTGGTCGATGCGGAAGTCAGCAACGTCTCCACCGCCGAGGCGGAGGTCAAGGCCATGTTCCTGCAGCTCTATCAGGTGGGTGCTGCCCTGGTGGTGCTGGCCATCGCCATTGCGGTCTTCATCAGCCGGCGCCTGTCGCGTGGCATTGCCTCTGGCATCGACAACGCGCGCGCTACCGCTCAGCGCATTGGCGCAGGCGACCTGAGCCAAGAAGTGCACATCACCAGCAGCGATGAAATCGGCCAGTTGATGGCAGCCTTGCGCGACATGCAAAACAACCTGTCGGGCGTGGTGCGCACCGTCCGCCAGGGCTCGGACAGCGTGGCCACGGCCAGCTCCGAAATTGCCCAGGGCAACCTCGACCTGTCAGCCCGCACCGAAAGCCAGGCCAGTGCCCTGGAGGAAACGGCGGCATCCATGGAACAACTGGGCTCCACCGTCAAGCAGAACGCTGACAATGCCCGCCAGGCCAACCAGCTGGCCCAAAGCGCGTCCAGCGTGGCGGTGCAAGGCGGTCAGGTGGTGGCCCAGGTGGTGGACACCATGAAGGGCATCAGCCAATCCAGCACCAAGATTGCCGACATCATCAGCGTGATCGACGGCATCGCTTTCCAGACCAATATCCTGGCCCTCAATGCCGCCGTCGAAGCGGCCCGCGCAGGCGAGCAAGGCCGGGGTTTTGCCGTGGTGGCAGGTGAAGTGCGCACTCTGGCCGGCCGCAGCGCCGAAGCCGCCAAGGAGATCAAGGAACTCATCACCGCCAGCGTGCAGCGCGTGGAACAAGGCACGGCCCTGGTCGATCAGGCTGGCTCCACCATGAACGAGGTGGTGAGCAGCATCCGCCGCGTCACGGACATCATGGGCGAGATCAGCGCCGCCAGCTCGGAACAAAGCGCCGGCGTCATCCAGGTGGGCGATGCGGTCACCCAGATGGACCATGCCACGCAGCAAAATGCCGCCCTGGTGGAAGAAATGTCGGCCGCCGCCAACAGCCTGCATGGCCAGGCGCAGGACCTGGTGCAGGCCGTGGCCGTTTTCAAACTCCACCCCAGCGAAGCCCAGGCCACCAAGGCTTCGGCGACTACCACGCCATCCACCGCAGCACCACGCTCGGCCCCACAGGCCCGCAAGCCGGCACCTTCAGCGCGCCCTGCCCCCTTCAAGATCGAGGGCAGCTCACCAACTGCGCCCCCAGCGCCCGCCAAGCCTGCGGCATTGACCAAGACCGCAGACGCCACCGACAAGTGGGAAAGCTTCTAAGCACCACCGCAGTGTTTTGAGATCCGCCAGAAGCCCCCGTGCACCTGGCGCTTGATGCCGATCCGCTTTGATCGGCACCACGGGTACCAACGCCAACGGATGCTGAGGGTTGCACGTTGGTTGACCCAAGACAAAGGGCGTTCACTGGAAATCAGTGAACGCCCTTGAACGTTATGGCCCCAGCTGGCGGAAATTGAACCCGCGTCCGCACTAGGCGGCATGCGGGCCTGCGCTCAATCGGTGCGAAAGCCGTGCGAATCTAGGAAAACACACGACACCTACTGACACCAAAAGCGAAAGGAGCCTCAGCAACAACCAAGTTGCCGGGGCGCTTTGCCTTTGCAGGCCTACATCGTTATTCCCTGGCCTTGACACAACAATACTGTATAAATTTACAGTATCGCAATGCGAAGCGAAACATCTCTCTCCAGGCGCGAGGCAGCCAGGTCGGCGGTGCTTAGTCAATGGCTGCTGTGGACAACAGAGAAGGACCACCCCTCCGGCTTCCCAAGCACGGAGACCGACTTCTGCACGTTCTACTCGTTCATGCGCAGCTGGCACCCCCACCTGCTCACCGCCGGCCGGTGCGAAGATCAGTCGACCCTGCGGTCGATGATCAATGCAGACGGGCACCCGTAGCCTGAGCCGCTACAACAACCGCCTCCCCGCCAATCAAAAACCCCTGCCGGCTTGCACTGGCAGGGGTTGAAGTGATGTGCCTGCGCTTTAGAACGCCCAGCGCAGCTTCACACTGGCAGAGTGGTCACGCTGGCCGCTACCCATCTCGCCCTGATAGCCCAGCACCAGCGCGGCGCTGCGGCTGAGTGCCACATCGGCCTCCAGGCCCAGCACGGCCGTATTGCGCGCCAGCGGCGTGCCGGCCACGGTGAAGTTCTGGCTGCCTTCAAACGCCATGGTCTTCTTGGCTGTCACATCGCCAAACGCATGGCGCCAGCCTACGGTGGCGCGCAGGCGGCCTTCCTTGCCGGCCAGTTGGAAGTCGCTGTGCACACGCAGACCCAAGGTGGTGCTGGCCAGATCGTCGGTGCTGCTGCGGCCCTGCAGCGCGGCAAAACCGCCGCGTTCCTGGAAGCTGCCGGTGCGCTGCTGGCCCAGG